>CEOQ01270781.1_pt1 | contig 26816 bp, 26 predicted proteins | sample 361351 | NCBI WGS metagenome assembly CEOQ01 (sample SAMEA2619907, study PRJEB7988) | marine metagenome | biome: marine biome (ENVO:00000447); feature: deep chlorophyll maximum layer (ENVO:xxxxxxxx); material: "saline water (ENVO:00002010), including plankton (ENVO:xxxxxxxx)" | depth 60 m | reverse complement strand
TGTTCTTTCCGATAAGCTTGAAAATCAAAAACCCAATCAAATGAATAGTTTTGCAAAGCTTCTTTAAGTTCGTTTTCATTATGTCGATCAGCTTTAATATGATTAATATTATTCGACCATGAAGGTTTTACATTTCCTCGAGATAATACAGAAACATCGTTTCCTTCATCTAACAAGGTTTGTACTAAGATTTTTCCCATGTATCTTGTACCGCCAATTACTAATACTTTCATATATGTCCCCCTATGATTGTAAAATTTTTTTGTTCCTGTAGACATAATTAAGTATAGCCATTAAGTCAAAAAACTTTGTCACGCCATTACAGATTAAGTATTATAATAATTTCATGTTGGCAGATAAGTATTTACAAAAATTAAAAAAGAAATTAAAAAGAAACCAAAGGAAACGAAAACATAAGCCTACAGGCTGGGGTAGGCAGAAATATATGCAAAATCATAAATAGCCTTTAATCATGTAATAACTCATCTGAACATTTGGTACACAATAAAACCCCACCAACTCTTACTGTCCTTTTAGGATTCAATGCACCAAGCAAAATATATTCTTCGTCCCTTTCAAATTCTTTTTGGCATCTGTTACAAACAATACGATTAATCTTTGATTTCACAATGATGATTATATAAGATTTTCTTTTAAAATAACACTCTTTTATATGTGTAGTTTGTGCAACTTTAAGAGCAGTGTTCTTTTTTTATAGAATGTTTATATCTATTAAAAAGTTCTTTAGCCTTTGCAGTTACTTTATCTTTATAATCTAAATCTTTATTTCCACTATATCCAAAAATCCGATTAATCAAAAAATGTAGAATGATTGCAACAAGTAAACTTATACCTAGAAAACTCCCAATAATAACAACTATACTAACAAAAGTTGTCCAATTAATTATTAATAAAAATTTTCTTATAACTTTTAAAAGTCTACCCATATAATTCTAATATTGATAATAATTCCCATAAAATTCTGATAACAATATTATGAACATTACATATACGATAACAAGTCCTTTTTTGTAAAAAAACTTTGTCACGGGTATGTATAGCCTAATAACAGAAAACCTAAGCCATGCCCCCTCCAACATCTAAAGCTACAACTACCACTACTGCCACAAGAACAAAACATATATTGCGGTAAAGAATGTGGTAAATAGAGAGATTACAATAAAAGTCTATGTACTGTTTGTTGACACTTTCCCTTCAGTAAGTTAGTGGAGCGGGAGACCGGATTCGAACCGGCGACCTTCTGCTTGGAAGGCAGATACTCTAGCCGCTGAGTTACTCCCGCATGAGAGAAATAATTATAACATTAAATTATGCTCTACTGTATCCTGATACAGGAATATTTGGATCTACTCCTCTTCCTCTTGGATTATCTAAAAGATCATATTCTTTTAATATCTCTTGACTATATGTAACTCTTCCAGAAATTTTTTCTTTTTCCAAGCTAGCTAATAATACAGTAGCTTTTGCCATTAACTCAGGATGCTCACCTCTTGGGTCATCAAAACCTGTTACCAAATTGTGGAAAACTGTACCAGGTGTCGGCACTACTAAACTTGGAGATACACATGTTACTGAAATACCATTGTCATAAACTTCCTCGGCAAGTCCTTGAGTAAATCTCTCTAAAGCAGCTTTTTGTGCCCCATAACAAGTACCACCACCTTGGCGTCTGGATTTATTTTGTATATCTTCATTATTATCATCTCCATAAGGACCTGAACCAGGTCCCACAGCTGCTGCAGATGAAATATTGACAATACTGCCAGAACCCTGAGCAATCATATCATCCAAAACCAAATGACTTAAATAAAATGGGGCATGAAGATTTACCTCCCAAGACTTTAACCATCTTTTCAAAACATAATCTTTAATTGGAACAAAATAGGTTAAAGCTGCATTGTTTACCAAGATATCTATAGGGCCATATATTTTTTTAGCATTTTCTATCAATTGTTCACATTGTTCAAAATCAGAAATATTAGCAGAAAGAGCAGTAGCTTCTCCACCTGATGCTCTTATATTTTCAACAGTATTTTGCAAAGATCCTTCAAGTGGGTGCTCTCCATCCGACATAGTTCTAGCTACACAAATAACTTTTGCAGATTTAGATGCAAATTCCTGGGATATATATTGACCAATCCCTCTGCTTGCACCTGTTACTAAAACAACTTTATCTCTTAAATCTTTCATAAAAAATCCTTTACATAATTTTATTAGTATTTATAAATTCATTATTAAAATCCAATCCTAATCCAGGGTTAGTGTTTAATTTCATAACACCATTAATTATATTAGGTTTAACATCATATAACATAGACCATATTTGATAAGGCTCAGATTCGGGGCAAGCAGGAATCATATCTCCATTAGAAATTGAAGCAACTAAATGAGAATTTAACTCGGGATATTGAGCACCATGTGGCATAAGGATTGCACCGTAAGATTTTGCCAATTCTGAAATCGATTTCAATCCTGTGAATCCTCCTCCTCCAAGAATATCTGTTTGTAAAATATCTATACTGTGAGTATCAAGTAATTGCTTAGCCTGAAATATATTAACTGTACTTTCTCCACCAGCAATCTTAGTATTTGTATATTGTTTTAATTTTATATAATTGCCATACTCATTATCTTTTTTCACAATTTCTTCTAAAAAATATAATGGAGCTTCTGAGGTTTTATCAATATATTCCTTAGCTTGATCCATAGACCACATAGAAAATGCATCAAGCATAAATTTTGTAGATACATTTTTATTTTTTGAATTTATCAATTGATTACTTAATAATAATTTTTCTACTGCTTCATCAACATTAGGCTCGGTAATATGATATTTAATATATTCATATCCTTGATCGGAGTGGCTTTTAAATATTTGAACAACTTCTTCTACAGTTTGATCAAGATACCCAATTCCATCTGCGTACACTTTCACTTCATCAGAAAAACCACCCAAAATTCTCCAAACTGGTTCTTCAATATACTTGCCGTACAAATCCCACAAAGCAATATCAACAGCTCCTAAAGAAATACTTAATTGCATAACATCTTTCCATGAACCTATAAGTTCATTTAATTTAATTTTTCTATATTTCCAAATCTCATCATACATTAAGTACCATAATTTCATAATATTTCTTGGATCTTCGCCTATAAGTATTGGTGAAAAAACTTTAGAAATTACATCTATGTCACCTCCTCGAGAAATTCCAATCAAACCATTGTCAGATTCGATTTTTACAATTACCGAATCTCTAGTTGTATCTCCCCATCTATGCCTTAGTGTTTCTGTTGTTACATTTACTATTTTCATTAATTGACATCAAAAAAGAATCATAATAATATCAAAATAAACTATATGGAGAGAGATATGTCAATACAATCAATACCAGATTTAGTAGTAAAAAATGCTAATATAATTACTGTAGATTCAAACATCCCAAAAGCGGAAGCATTAGCAATAAAGAATGGTAGATTTATTGCAATTGGATCTAACAAAGATATTGAAAATATAACAACTCCTCAAACTAAAATTTATGATGCAGAAAATAGAACAATTATTCCAGGATTAATAGATGCTCATATCCATGTCCTTAGCAGCGGCATAAGGCATGTTATGGCTGCTGATTGCACAGTTAAAGATATTCAAGAAGTGTCCAGATTGTTAAAAAACAAAGTTAACAACACACCAAAAGGTGAATGGGTTCAGGGATTTAAGTATGATGACACCAAAATAAAAGAAAATAGAGATCTTTACCGACAAGATTTAGATTCTATTTCACTTGATCACCCAATAATGGTTTCACACAGAGCAGGACATGTATACTACATGAATTCCAAAGCCTTAGAACTTTCTGGTTATCACAACGAATCTGAAGACCCTCATGGGGGGAAGTTAGGCAGAGATAAAAGTACTGGAGAATTAAATGGAGTAATATATGAAAGAGCTATTCAACCAACTCAGCAATTACTTCCTAGAATTTCTGACAAAGATAGAACAGAAGGATTAAAACAAATAAGTTCAATGCTAAATTCTTCTGGATTAACCAGCGTTCACGATGCCAGAGTTAGCAAAGATGAATTTTCAACCTATCAAGATGGAGAAAAAAATAATTATCTTGGATTAAGAGTTTATATGTTAATGGCACAAGATTTATTTCCAAGTTTAAGGGATGCAGGAGTAAAGACAGGTTTCGGAAGTGAAATGCTAAAAGTGGGTGGTATAAAAATGACATCTGATGGTGCAATAGCTGCAAGAACAGCTTGGTTATCAGAACCGTATATTGGTTCTGAAGATGATTGTGGAATTCAAGCAATGAGCCAAGAAGAACTAGATGATCAAGTCATTCAAATGCATAATGCTGGATTCCAAGTAGCTGTACATGCAAATGGAGATTCAGCTATTTCTATGGTTTTAAATTCCTACGAAAAAGCTCTAGACCTAAATCCCTTAAAAGACACAAGACATAGAATAGAGCATTGCACTTTGGTAAATCCAGATATATTAAAAAGAATGGCAAAAAATGATGTACAGGCAACTCCTTTCTGTACATATGTTTTCTACCACGGAGAAAAAATGCAATTTTATGGTGAAGAACGATTAGAATGGATGTTTGCACAAAAATCATTCATAGAATATGGAGTAAATTCAACGGGAGCTACTGATTATCCTCCAGGGCCTTATCCGCCTTTGATGGGCATTCAAAGCTGCATAACAAGAACTGATTCAAATGGTAAACTATGGGGCCCTAGTCAAAAAATAAACATTGATCAAGCTTTAAAGATTTATACTCTTAATGGAGCAAAAGCTGCTTTCGAAGAAAATATCAAAGGATCTATTTCGATGAATAAACTTGCAGATTTCGTTGTACTAGATAAAGATATAACTAAAGTAGATCCGTTTGAAATAAAAGATATCAAAATAGTAAAAACTGTTATAGGTGGTAATACAGTTTACGAAGGATAAATTTACTATTAATATTCTTTTGTATTTAATATATGCTGAGTTAATGGACTTGGTGATGGTTCTGTCTTGATATTTAATATTCCTGGGCCTTTATGAGCTAAGAATTTTTTCAATTTAATTTCAAGTTCAGATTTTTTTTCAATCAAGTCTCCATAAGCTCCTACAGATTTGGCAATATTTTCATAATTAACAAAATTCAAATTTGTAGCTACAGGGTTCTCGAAAAATTGCACCTGTTGATGGTAATCAATACCCCATACAGAGTCACATCCAATTATAATTTTAGCATTAATATTATTTCTGACTGCAGTATCTATCTCCATCAAATTAAAGCCCGAAGCTCCATCTCCTGTAAATACAATAACTTGTTCATCTGGCAATGCAACTTTTGCACCAATGCCATAAGGAACTCCCCATCCAATCATTCCTAACACACCATTGACAAACCATCTGTTACTTTTCTCACTAGGATAAAAAGAAGCTCCATAAAAAGCAAAATCACTTCCTTCAAAAATTAAACAGTTTTTATCATCTAATAACTTTGACACTTCTCTATGTACATCCATAGAATGAATAGATTCTCCTTTTCCTGTCAAACTTTTCAAGTAATCCATGTGTTGAATATAATTATTTTTAAAAGTTTTAATTATTTCCGGATCTTTTTTAGTAACATTTTTAGTGCCTAGAAGGTGATTTAATTGGGAAACAAAAACACCAACTGAGCATAACAAAGAAAAATCAGTTCTTTTTGATCTACTTAATATAATTTCATCTGGGTCTACTTGTATAATTTTAGTATTTTTAGAAATTGTAGGAGGAGAGCCATAATCTAAAGTGAAATCCAATTCCTTGCCTAAAAGTATAATCAAATCAGCTTCAGACATTGCCCTGGCTGTAGGATTAGCTCTTTGGTCAGATAACCCGTAAGATAATTCATGGCTATCAGGAATAACTCCTCTTGCACTCATTTCATTTAGTACAGGACAATTTAATGCATTTACTATTCCTTCAATATCTGATTGAATAACATCATGAGCTCCATTCCCTAAAATAAATACTGGATTTGAAGATTTTTCAATAAACTCATAACATTTATACACATCATCATCAGCTGCAAATTGAACACCAATATTGCCTCTTTTTTGGACTGCTATATCATCTGAATCATAAAATCCAGTTTGTATATCAACTGGAATAGTTAAATGAGTTGGACCTCTTCTCCCAGATAAACTTAACTGATAACTTGATTCCAATTCACTTAATAAAAGATTACCATTTAAAATCATAGAAGATTTTTTGGTAACTGGAGCAGCCATTCCAATCTGGTCAATCTCCTGAGGAGCTCCCATCCCCAAAAAATTACTATCGGCACATCCTGAAATATTAATCACAGGGCTTAATTGTTGGTGTGCTAAAGTCAATCCTGGAATAGCATTTGCATGTCCCGGTGTTGTAAACATAGAAATACCTGGGGTGTTTTTTATTCTACCCCAAGCATTTGCCATATCTACAGCTGCCTGTTCATGTCTTGTATCAATAAATTTAAATCCACGATTAGATAAAACATCCATTAAATGCAAAATATGATCACCAGCAACAGTAAAAACTGTATCTATATTTTTTGATTCTAAAAATTCTGCTATATATTCTGATCCTGATTTTTTCATTGAATTCACTTTGTAAATTGTAAAGCTTCTGAAGGGTTAGTATAAAGGATTGCATCTATCATTTCATCAGTATAGCCTTTATCTCTCATTCTAGGAACAATAAATGAGGGGATGTAACTATACCCCCATCCTCCATATTCCTCTAATTGATGCTTTGCGCAAACATCATGAGCAATTAAAATTTTTGACCCATACCCTTTTTCTATTAACCACATAATGTCGTATAATCTTTTAGCATCTGAAGGCATATCAATATGTTTATTAGCTCCATAATAATGATTTTCTTGTCCAAACAAATCCCATTCCAAATAACATCCTGACTCAGCTATCTCTAAAAGAGTATCTTTTTCAAAAACAGTACGGTCCAAATGTCCCATAATAGTATTAGATAAATCAGCTCCTGAATTTTTTAATATATCAATGGCAACTATAGGGGCTTTTTCATCTCTTCCTGGATGTATAAGTATTGGTGCTCCAGTTTCTTGTTGAGCTACTACTGATGCTACTAAAACTTTTTCTTCATCTTTATGTAATGGGTGGGAAAGACCTACTTCGCCTATTATGCCAGATTTGATTTTTTGAGATCCTACTCCAACATTGACATCATTTATTATCACTCCAGCTAAATCTTCAATGGTCATTTTAGAGACTTCGGGAGGGTGTGCCAAGTATACATAATAAGCAGCACCCATAATAATATGTATATCTGTAAGATTAGAGACTTTAAGTAATCCTTCAGGATCTCGGGCTATCCCTATACTTGTAGCATCTACAACTGCACCACCTCCTGCAGCTTTATATTTTTGTATCTCATTAACAGAAATATCAAAATCCACAATTTTTCTGTCATCTGAATTAGGCCAACCATGATGATAGATCAATCCTCGATTTTTTAATGATATTGGCTCATTGTATACCTGTTTTTTATGGGATTCTTCGGGAGGTATATTCATAGTTGAAGGAAATTCAATAAACACATGTTCATGTGTCATAGTCATTCCTAAATCTTTAGGGTCAATTACACCTTTTACAGTTTGTATCTTACCTTTTCTTGTCATTATATTTCTCCACAAGAATATTATTCATTATTTAACATATAATATAAGATAAATAAAGAATAATATAAACTTCTATAAACAATATTTGATGAAAAGTAAAACAATAATTTTAGGTATAACTGGTTCAATAGCAACAGGGAAATCAACAATTATCAAAAAATTACTTGATGAATTTAATCCTGAATATTGTGATGCAGACAAATTAGTTCACAGTCTCTACGAGCCAGGTAAACCAGCATATTACAGAATTATTGAAATTTTTGGACAAGAAATAGTCGATGAAAAAACTTCATATATAAACAGGCAAAAATTAGGTGGAATAGTGTTTAAAGATAAAAATTCTATGAAAAAACTTACAGATGCGATTGGAAATATTGGAATTGAAGTTAAAAATTTAGTTGATTCATGGTCAGAAAATAACAAAAAGCTTGGGATTGTAGAAGCGGTAAATTTGATTGAAGCTAATTATATCGCATGGTGTGATGAAGTCTGGTTATTTAAAGTAGATAATAATATTGCACTTAAAAGATTAAAAAATCGCAACAATCTATCTCAAAAAGAGGCAGAAAAAAGAATTAATAGCCAAACCTCATGGGAAAAAAGAATAGATTATGCAAATTTCACTATTGATACAAATGGAAATATTGATGAAGTGTATACAAAAGTGAAAAAATTATATTTAAATTTAATTAAAATTTAAACTTCTGAATTTAAAATGCCATCTGATTCAAATCTATGCAAATCTGCTTTTGAATAACCTAATTGAGATAAATAATAAACGTTATGTTCGCCCAATTTTGGATAGTTGGGAATATCCATATCTTCTAATTCAAAACCATGCATATTATGAGCTATTTCAAGAGATATTAATGATGGATGATCATTAATATCAGTTACCTGATCCCAAGTTACTGGGTTTAACAAAAAATCATACTCATCAATTGTAGGGTCATTCACTTTGCAAATAAATATATCGGAATCTTTTAATTTTTCAATTAAAGATTCAACTGTATAAGATTTAAAGAATACTTCCAATTCTGATACAGATTGAATTTTTTCACTAAATAAAGAATTAAATTGTGTATAAATTCCCTTTAAATCATCAGAATTGTTATAAATATAAAGCCAACCATCTGAGGCTTTATAGGCTCTGTTAAAATCAGATATTCCGTTTTGATCTTTATTGATAAATTTCACATTAGCCTTATTGTTTAAATGATTATTTATCTTTGATCCATTTAATAATATTCCTCCAGCCAAAAGGTTTGTATTTATAATAGATCCAGTCTCATTAATAATTTTATTATACAGTCCAGCAACTGTCCCAAGAGCAGCCATTCCGCCAGCTGTAAAATCTGTTGGAGCTAACATGCCTAAAAAGACAGGAGCTTCATTACCTCCTTGTATAGATTGCAATCCTGTAATTGACTGAGCAATAGGGTCTAATCCAGGTCTGTGAACATAAGGCCCATCATTGCCATAAGCAGCTATATGAGTTTGAACTATAGTTGGGTTTAATTTATCTAAATCAGATTTACCATAACCAACTCTTTCTGAAGCTCCGGGTCTCATGTTTTCAACATATATATCTACAGTTTTAATCAATTCTTGAGCTAATGATTTACCTTTTTCTGTTTTAGTATTTATACAAACAGCATTTTTGTTTCTATTTAAATTTTGAAAATATCCCACTTCAAAAGGTCGTGAAATCTCACCACCTGGAGGTTCCATTTTTATTACCTCAACACCTAAATTAGCTAATATTCTACCTGATACAGGTCCTGCAATTACATTAGTAACTTCTAAAGCTTTAAATCCTTCAAGAGGTAATTGAAAATTCTTTCTTTTATGGGTACGAGTATTATTTGAAGCATTCACTCCAGATTCTAAATCAATAAATTGCCCAATATGAGTATTTTCTCCATTTCTATAAACTAATTTATTATGAATTATTTGTTCATCCTGTAATGCTTCATTAATATTATTTATTTTTGCATAGGGCACATCTGATTCCTCAAAAATCTCACTCCATTCAGAACAAGTTTTAGTAATCATTATTTTTGCAATATCATCATATAACTCCTGCCTTAAAACAGGGTCTTCAATTCTAAAACCACCAGTAGCTGGTTTTCCGCCACTAATCTCATATTTTGGATCTATTAAAATTTCTGGAATACCAATAGCAATAGCAGCTTTTTCAACAAATCCGCTATGTATGCAAGCTATTTGAAGATAACCATCAGCACATCTATAATTACTATAAAATGGAGCACCACCAGTTGGGCTTGCAAAATCCCGCCATTTATCTCCTTGATACGGATTTGAAGCATATAATAGAAGGCCTCCCATAAGAGTGGAGTTAATATTTTGTATTTTTTTCACAGATATATAATTTGAGATTAATGCAGTAATTACACCTGTTGCAGAATTTATACCACACCCTACACTTGTAATAGGGTGCATCAAATACTTTGGTCCTTCACCATGCCCTGGTAACACCATCATCTCTCCTGCTCTTGCTAAAACAAGATCATCAATCATTAATTCATGTTTTAATTCTGATTTAATAGGAAAAGCAGAAATATGACAAACTATTAAATCTTCTCTTTTATTGTTTTCAATTAAAGAAAGAATTTTTTCATACTCATCTGTCTCATATTGGAAATCATGAATTAATATATGAGCATCTTTCAAGTCAGATTGAATTCTTTTATAAAAGGATTCATTATTAAATTCAGTCTGAATTATATCCTTATTTCTATTCCAGAAATCATTTTCTGAATAGTTTTCAGTATTATTTATATATTTATATACTGATGCGCCAAAATCACTTAAAAACATAGATGCGAGATCACCGGAATAATGTCTTGATAAATCTAAGACCTTGATTTCATTCAAAAATTTAGTAACACTATTACTCATAAATAAATTTTACACTCACAAAATTTTTGTTCAATACATAAATTTATTAAATTAAAGGAGAGAACTATGAGTCAAATAATAGGAGTAATCCCCATACTCGCTACTCCATTTAATAAAAATGGTGACATTAATTTTATCGATTATGAAAAAGAATGTGAATTCTTAATAAATTCTGATGTAAATGGAATAGGTTTAGCTCTAGGTAGTGAAATATTCAAATTAGATTTTGAAGAAAAAGAGAAATTAATCAAAATCTTATATAAATCAATTCATCAATCAAAAAAAAAAATAAATATAATTATAAATACTGGTACTTCCAGTATGAACGAAACAATCAGATTGAGTAAACAAGCTCAAGATCTCGGAGCAGATGCTTTAATGGTAATGCCCCCCAACCTTATAGCTCTAAATGATTCAGAAATAATACAATATTACGAAGCAATATCGAATAACGTCCCCTTACCAATTGTAATGCAAGATATTTCAGGTGCATCCTTATCAAACAACCTTATAGTAAACTTAGCTAACAATATAGAACATTGTAGATATGTAAAACTTGAAGTCCCTCCAACTCCATTAAAAATAGAAGGTTTATTAAATTTAAACCCAAAAGATCTAATCATTCTTGGAGGAGCAAGTGGAAATTATTATATTGAAGAAACTTTAAGAGGAGCCAAGGGAACTATGCCTGGTTCGTATATCCCAGATGTATTTGTAAAAACATACAAATTGTTAAAAAACAATAAATGGGAGGAAGCATATGAATACTTTAATAATTACGTACCTATGTTAAGATACCTTTCACAAGGGTTAAGTTTTTCTTACTACTTGAGCAAATACATATTGTGTAAACGAGGAATATTTGAATCTAATAATGTTAGACCACCATCAATAAATCCTAACGCTCAGGCATATAAAGAAATGGACTCATTTATTAAACAATTAAAACTATCAAATGAAAAATAAAAAAATAAAATCAGAATTAAAGCAAGGTAATTGTGTTTTTGGCACAATGTTAACAAACTCTGTTTCTCCAAGATGGGCAGGTCATTTTGCAAATATAGGACTCGATTATGTAGTTATAGACACAGAACATTCTCCATTTAACAGAAGTGAAGTTGCTAATCTAATAAACTCTTTTAATTTGGGAAATGTATGCCCCATAGTTAGAATCCCTATACCTGATGCACATTATGCAACTATGCATTTAGATGCTGGGGCAGGAGGTATATTAGCTCCTTATTGCGAGACCAAAGAAGAAGCAGAAGAAATTGTAGGAGCTGTTAAATGGAAACCACTAAAAGGAAAATTGTTATCTGATATTATTGAGCATAATCAATTTCCAAGTAAAGAATCAAAAATATATCTAGAAAATCTCAATACTGATAATATTTGTATAATTGGAATTGAAAGTGTTCCAGCAATAAACAACTTAAAAAACATTCTGTCGGTAGATGGGATTGATGCAATATTTGTTGGGCCTAATGATCTTAGTGTTAGCTTGGGCATTCCAAACGAATATGAAAATAAATTATACGAAAATGCACTTGATGAAATAATTAATCAGTGCCAAACAAAAAATATTCCGGTAATGATACATCACCAAACAACTGACCTAACTAGTAAGTGGATAAAAAGAGGGGCTCTTTTTGTACTATATACATCTGATAAAAGAACATCTCAAAATGGATTTTTAGATGAATTTTCAAATATCAAAAATACTGCTTCTAATATTGGGAAATATCAACTTGATCAAAAAGACATTGAAGAAGAAATAGTATAACCATAATCTATTATTTTGTTTTACTAGATTTAAGCCACTTCTCTTTTTGTTGTTTTTGCACAGTGGAATTAGTACTTTCATATCTATTTAAAAAAGAATCAGAAAATTCAGAAAAATAAGAATTTTTAATTGCCTTATTCATTCGTTTCATTAAATTAAATAAATAAGCCAAATTATGGATGGAAGCAATTCTGTATGCTAATAATTCTTTAGATTTAAATAAGTGATGGATATAAGCCAAACTATAATTTTCACAACTATAACAATTACAATCTTGATCAATAGAACTATCTTTACTTTTAAATTGTGCATTAAAAATATTTAATCTTCCATTATCTGTAAATAAAGAGCCGTTTCTCGCTATTCTTGTAGGTAACACACAATCAAACATATCAAACCCAAATCCAACAGCACGTACAAGATCATCTGGAGAGCCTACACCCATCAAATATCTTGGCTTGTCTTCAGGCAACAATTTATACATTGAACTTTGAGCATCTATCATTAAATCTTTTTCTTCTCCAACACTTAAGCCTCCATAAGCGTATCCATCAAATCCAAGACTCGTAATATCCTTAGCCGATCTTTCTCTTAATTCTAAATTTGTACCCCCCTGAACAATTCCAAAATACATAGATTTATCACTTGCTTTTGAATCAGCAGTTATCTTAGCCCATTCATAAGTTAAATCTAAAGCATTTACTAATTTTTTTTTACTCGCTCCTTGAGGAAGGCAAACATCCAAAGGCATGATAATACTAGAACCAATATCTTCTTGATAGGAAACTACTTGCTCAGGTTTAAAATATAGTTCGCTTCCATCTATATGACTTTTAAATATAATTCCATCATTTTTTATTTTAACTCTATGTGAAAGACTAAAACCTTGATATCCTCCACTATCAGTTAAAATCAATCCTTTCCAATTCATAAATTTATGCAATCCGCCAAATTTTTTCAAATAGTCTATCCCAGGCCTTGCACTTAAATGATAAATATTTGACAAGATTAATTTATACCCCATATCAGACAATTCAAAACTATCTAATGATTTTACTGATGCCTGAGTTGCTACGGGCATAAAACATGGTGTCTGGATTTTAATTTCATTAATTGTAATTTCGCCAGTTCTACTTAATTCATCTACATTAAATATTTTAAAAAAATTATTCATCATTAAATATTTTCAATAATTAGAGCTACACCCATAATAAATAGCATTACGGCCAAAATTCTTAAAATCCACATACCAGAAATAACTTTACTTAGTAAAGCTCCAATCTGTGCGCCAATAATAGCTCCCACAGCTGCAGGTAAAAATAAATCTAATGAGTAATAACCTTTTACCCAATACATAATTGTTCCTGCCAGAGAAGTAAATAAAAGGCTAAATACAGATGTAGCGGTGGCAACTTTAACAGGGAATCCAGAAATATATATAAGTAAAGGAGTTCTTATTATTCCTCCTCCTATTCCAAAAAAAGTAGCTACAAACCCCAAAAAAATATTATAGAGAGCTGCAATTCCCATACTGAATGAATAATTATGTTCATCTCCATCTTTAGTTTTTAATGCTCTTTGTTCATTAAAAAAAGAGTTATTTAATTTTTTAAATCCATCAGATTGAAGCTGACTCCCACTTTTCCGGGACTGTACAAACATAAATATTGTTATAAGTATAAGTGTAATTCCAAAAATAACTTTAAAATTGGATGTGTCAATGATTATTAGAGTTAAAGCTGCAAATACACTGAATGGAATCCCTATTAAACTAAATATAGCCCCGCTTTTAATATCAACAGTTCCAATTTTTAAATATCTATATGAACCAGATACACTATTAACCACAACGCAAGCTAATGTTGTTCCAATAATATTCTTAGCACCCAAAGAAGTTTCAGTTAACAGCAACAATGGGCCTAAAAGTGCACTACCTCCAGCGCCTATCAAAGTCCCCAAAGTGGAAGTTATTAAACTTGATATTAAATAATAAAATATTTTGAGAACATTTAAATCTAACTCCACTATAATTCTCTCACTGTTTCCATCAAAACATCTTCAGAAATATCATTTTTCGTAAAGCTAGTTCCTAATGATTTTAGTAATACCCAATTAATTTTGCCATCTTTTACTTTTTTATCATTTTTGATTAAATCAAAACAATTTTCCCAATTTATGTCTTTAAAATTTGTTGGCAAGTTAAATTTATTTAATATTTCTACGTGAAAATTGTAATCATTATCAGAAAGTATTTTTAATTTATTACTTAATTTTGCCGCAAAAACCATTCCTAAACTCACTGCTTCACCATGAGTATATTTGCTCAAATTAGTTGAAGCTTCTATCGCATGGCCTAATGTATGTCCATAATTCAACAAAATCCTTTGTCCATATTTTTCGTTTTCATCAACAGAAACTATGTCTGCTTTTATTTTGATACTCTTCTTTATTATTGAAATTAATTCTTCATTTAAATAATTAAAATCTTTTATATTTATCATTTGAGTCAATAATTTTCGATCTTTAATAAATCCGTGTTTAATTAATTCTGCCCATCCTGAGTTGATTTGTCTTTGTGGCAATGTATTCAGAGCTCTTAAATCTGATAATACTAGAGAAGGGTTATGAAATGAGCCAACTAAATTTTTAATATTATTAACATCAATAGCTGTTTTTCCTCCTATAGAAGAATCTGACATAGAAAGTAAAGTTGTCGGAATTAATACGAATTTTATGCCTCTCATATATGTGGCAGCAACATATCCTGAAATATCACCTACCATTCCGCCACCTATTCCTATCAATATATCATCTCTATCAGCCTGCTCTGAGGATAACCATTCATAAATACTAGTGGTGTTCTCTAATGACTTTGAATGTTCTCCAGAATTCAATACTAAAGTAGTAGTTTTAATATTATTTAATTCAAAGATTTTTTGAATTTTCCGCATATATACTTTTGAACCATCATCAGCTAATAAAAACATCTTGTGTTTAATCAAATAAGGCTCAAGTATTTCAGGTAATTTCTCGTACAAATCAGAACCCACGTATACCGGATAAATATTATTAATATTTTCTACAGAAGTACAAAAATCTTTAATTTTTTGCCATTCAATAACATTTAATTTGTTTAAATACTTTCCAATACTCTTAAGTAATTCATTAGTTACTTGTTCAACTGTAAGTTCATTTGTATTAATAGTGAAATTTGCTCTAGAATATATATTCGCTCTTTCAGATTTAAAATTACTGATATCTTCTAAAGATAAATTTGTCATTTTAGGTCTGACATTTAATTTGTTATTACTATCAGATAAAATAGACAATCTAGCAACAATATTATCAACAGAAGCATCTAAACAAATAACATACCCTGTATTAAGCATTAGGCTCATGTTTTCTTCTTTAACCGGAACTCCCCCACCAGTAGAAATTATACACTTGCTTTTTGCTGAAACATTATTTAGTAATTTTGATTCTTCATTTCTAAACCATTTTTCACCTTTTGTTTGAAATATTTCAGATATAGATTGACCATATTCATTTTCTATTTCTTCATCCATATCTATAAAATTCCAACCCAAAGCTTTAGCAATCAATTTTGCTACCGATGATTTTCCTGTCCCAGAAAATCCTATTAAATATACTAAATCATTCATTATTTAATTTACCTTCTAGTATTTCTTTACATTTGCTATACATGTCATCAAATGATGGACTAATTCCAGTCCACAACTCAATACTTTTTATAGCTTGATAAACCAACATGTTTAAACCTTCAATTATAGTCGCATTTCTCTCTAAAGCAATTTTAATTAACAATGTTTTTATTGGATTATATACCATATCAAATATTACAGAATTAGAATCAATAAAAGTAGAATCAATCGGTGAAATATCTTCATAACCAGAGCCTTTCATACCCAAGATAGTTGTATTTATAATTAAATCTGCTCTTAAGCAAGCAGATTTAATTTCAGATTTTTCAGTGAAAGTTATTATATTTTGCTCACAATTAAGATTATTAAATTTATTTATCATTTTTATAGCATTTGCTTGAGTTCGATTTACAATTGTCAAATTATTTAAACCTCGTTGTGATAGGACAAAAAGAGCCGCTTTAGCAGCTCCACCAGCTCCAAAGATTACAGCATTTTTAATCTCATCATTCTTTAATTTAATATTAAAAGTTTGCTCAATGCCATAAACATCAGTGTTATAGCCTATTAATTTATTGTTATTTTTGACAATAGTATTTACAGCTCCTGTAAATTTTGCCTCATTTCGAATTTCATCAAGTAAAGGGACAATTTTCTCCTTATAAGGGACTGTAATATTAGCACCAATAAAATTTTCATTATTTATTTTTTCAATATGAAATTTAAGGTTATTTGGAGAAACATCCCATTTTTTATATTCAACATCAATGCCCAACTTCTGGTATATGAAATTATGCATTGATGGGGATAATGTATGACTTAATGGATATCCTATAATTCCCGCAAACTTATTCAAACATGTCACCTTTAAATGTTTACTAAATCATCATTTTCAAAATATCTTTGTAAAATTATTGACGCAGCCAATGCATCAATAATCTTTTTACGCTTCTTCCTGCTCATATCTTGTTCTAATAGTAATTTTTCTGCATCTACAGAGGAAAATCGTTCATCAACACCAATAACATCAATATTTAACTCCTTTTCAATAATCAAACTAAATTCTTTCACTATGTTTGATTGCTCACCTATAGAGCTATCTTCATTTAAAGGAATTCCTATAACAATTTTTTCAACATTATAAGATAAAACGATTTTCTTAATCTCTTCAATTATAGAAACAATGGAATTATTTTGAATAACCTGTAATGGATTTGGGATTTTTCTTTCAGTATCACCGATTGCAAATCCTATTCTTTTCTCACCATAGTCAATTGACAGAATATTCATAACATCAGTCATTAATTTTCAATAGGGGATTAAAATCATTCAAAAGCTCAAGTTTTTTATTATCATTTCCTCCTGCTTGAGCCATATCAGGTTTGCCACCTCCCTTGCCTTCTATAATTCTCGAAATATTTCTAACTATATTACGTGCATCGTATCCTTTTTCTATTGCATTTTTTGTTAGTTTAACTATGATTACTGGACCTTTATCAGATTTGGCCGCAAGTATAATAATCGAATCAATTAAAATTGATTGTATATCATCAGATAATTCTCTAAGCATTTTTGAATCAATATCAACTATTTCTAGAACTATGTTAAGGCCGTCAAAATTTTGAGAATTACTTGCTAATTCCTTAGCTAATTTAGATATAATTTTGGATCTATACTTTTGAACTTCATTAGATAATTCATCAACACTTCCTGTTAGAAATTCTATTCGATCTAACAATTCTGCCGGTGAACTACTGAATACTTTTGCAAGTTTATTCATCGAATTTGATTTTTCAGATAAATACTCATTTGCTTTGCGGCCAGAATATGCTTCGATTCTTCTCAGGCCTGAACCTATACTAGATTCTGATAAAATTATAAAATCACCTAATTCTCCTGTTTCCTTTACATGAGTTCCGCCACATACTTCAAAACTAAAAGTTGATTTGTCTCCAATTTCAATTAATCTCACAGTCTGATCATATCTATCTCCAAAAAATGCCAAAGCTCCTCGTTTTATTGCTTCATTATATTTATCTTCTGATTTTCTGATGCTAGAGTTTGTATTTATTTGTTCACTTACCAAATTTTGCACATTATTAATTTCAATTTTTGTTAATGCTTGAGGATGGCTAAAATCAAATCTCAATCTTTCAGGTTCTACAAGAGAGCCGGCTTGTCTTACATGATTTCCTAAAACAGCTCTTAAAGCAGCATGTAATAAGTGAGTCGCTGTATGATTTCGACCCGAATCTTGCCTCGCTATTGAATCAACAGAATTTGTGACTTTATCACCAATAGAAACAGTAGCAGGATTATCTGTATATTTTTTAGTCTTCAACCTGCAAAAATGAGAAATTATTCCGGGAATTACTTCTTGTGTATCATATACTTTAAAATCATAAGAAGAGTTATATATACTCCCTACATCACCTACTTGCCCTCCTCCTTCGGGATAAAAAGTAGTTGAATCAGTAAGTATTTCCAAATCAATTTCATCTTTTTCGTTTCCAGTTAATTTAATTTTATCTACGAATTTATTTTCAAATATTATTCCAACAATTGTTGTTTCTTTTTCCAATAATTCATATCCATCAAATTTTATATTAGAAATTTTAATATTTTTATATTCATCAATTTTTGATGAAGATGTATCAAATTTTGAAAACTCTCTTGATCTTTTTTTCTGTTTATCCATCAATGTTTCAAATCCTTTCAAATCAACATCAATTTCATTTTCACTAGCTATTTCTGTAGTAAGTTCAATGGGAAAACCATATGTATCCCATAATTTAAATAACAGATCAGCATTAATTATTTCTCCATTTTTTTGTTCAAAAAAGTTTTCTAATTCAGAAATGCCTCGTTGATATACCAATGAAAATTTTTCCTGCTCCTGTTCAATAACTGAATATACAAAATCTTCATTATTTTTTAATTCTGGATACCATGGATTCATATTTTCAATTATAAATTTAGAAATTTCAGTTAATGTGTTTTCTTTTAATCCCAATTTATCTGAATATCTAATTGCCCTTCTTAATATTCTTCTTAAGACATAGGCCCTACCCTCATTTCCAGGTATTACTCCATCGGCTATAAGGAAAGTAGAGCTTCTCATATGCTCAGATACAATACGGAAAGCAATATCATCTATAGGATTGTTATAATATTTTTTATCAGAGGAATCTTCAATCAATTTGATAATTGACATAAATAAATCAGTTTCATATATATTTTTAACTCCCTGCATTATAACCGCCAATCTTTCTAATCCCATTCCAGTATCAACGCTTGGTGCAGGAAGTAATTTTCTATTACCTTCTTCATCTTGATAAAATTGCATAAACACTAAATTCCATAATTCTACAAACTTTTCACATTTATCACCGTTTTCATTGATTACTGTCTCGCAATTCGGGCCACATGAATCCAATTCACAAGCAGGAAAATCCGGACCCATATCATAATGTAATTCTGAACATGGACCACAAGGCCCTTCTGAACCAGCAGGCCCCCACCAATTATCTTCAGAACCAAATTTATATATTCGTTCATTTGGTATTCCTACATCATTCCAAAATTCCGATGATTCATTGTCACTATCATGTATAGTTATAGAAAGCCTATTGATATCTAATTTAAGTACATTTGTTAAAAAATCTATGGAATATACAATAGCTTCTTTTTTAAAGTACTGACCAATACTGAAATTACCCAACATCTCAAAAAAAGTTAAATGAGTAGAATCTCCCACCTCATCAATATCTACAGTTCTAAAACATTTCTGAGAAGTTGTTAAAATATTTGATGGTGCTTCTGCGTCACCGGAAAAATATGATTTAAACTGAACCATTCCAGCATTAGTTAACAATAAAGTTGGATCTCCAACTGGAATAAGTGAAGAGCTTGGATATCTTAAATGTTTTTTAGATTCAAAATAGGTAAGAAAATTTTCTCTGATTTTATCGCTTTTCAAATCCAGTTGTCTCCTTTAACAAATATTTAGATTAATATATTAAATACTTTTAAATTAAAATTCATGTACTATAAGTACTTTATTTAAATTATTTATACTCTTCCTATAAGGTAAAAAGTAAATTTAAATTCTCGTCTATATACTATTGTTTTATTATTGTATTATATTAAAAAATTAAAATTGATCTGTAAGTTGGCGGATAATATGCAAGAACCTTTTTTAACTCCAAGCTCATTGATAAATGAATTAAAAAAAAATAAAGTTACTCACGTAGTATGGTTACCTGATAGTGAAACCAATTTTATGTATAACAAAATGGCAGCAGATCCTGAATTTTCAATTATCCCTGTTTGCAGAGAGGGTGAAGCTATGGCCTTAGCAGCCGGATTATGGGTTGGAGGTGCAAAGCCTGTTGTATTGATTCAAAATACTGGGTTGTTCGAATCTGGAGATTCAATAAGAGGTATTAATATCGATATGGCTATTCCTATGGTTATGCTAGTAGGTTATAGAGGATGGAAAAGACATGGAGTAATTACTGATTCAGCTGCAAAATTCACAGAACCAATGCTAGATACATGGGGTTTCAATTACCATTTAATAGAAACTGATGAAGATGTTAATAGAATAACAACTGCATACATGGAATCAGAAAAAAACCAAAGTACAGTAGTGTGCCTTTTAGGCGCCGAATACACTGACCAAGAATAATAGTGGACTTACTAAAAGATCTAATATTTAATGTTCCTGATCTTACAATTTTAGAATTTTATATTTTATGTTTAAGTAGTTTTTTAACTGCAACAATTACAGCATCATTTGGATTAGGTGGAGGCTCTTTATTAATACTTATTATGGTTTCTATAATGAATCCATTAGCAATAATTCCAATACATGCAATAATTCAAATGAGCTCTAATAGTACAAGAGCTATTCTGTTAAGAGAAAATATAAATTCAACTTATATGCTGCCATTTATATTAGGGTCATTAGTCGGGGTTTCTATTGCAGCCATAATACTAATTGACCTATCTAAGCATCTTATACAGTCATTCATTGGCATTTTCATTCTTTATTCTTTATATTTTCCTAAAGCACAAAAAATTAAAATTTCAAATATAAAAATTGGAATACTAGGATTAATTTCATCTTTTTTAACAATGTTTGTAGGAGGGACAGGTCCATTAATTGCTCCATTTGTCAGATCATTTGAAAATGACAGAAAAACTACAGTTGGAACTCAAGCTGCTTTTATGACATTTCAACATGGAATCAAAATTATAACATTCTTATTTTTGGGGTTTTCATTTCTTAACTATTCATCACTCATAATAGCAATGATAATATTTGGCATAATTGGAACTTGGGTTGGAAAAAAAATATTAGTATCCATGCCCGAAAAACTCTTTGGGAATATTTTCAATTTGATATTAACAATATTGGCTGTCAGATTATTATTCGAAGGCTTGAAACAATATATATAAATTTAACCTAATCTAATTTATTTATCTTATTTAATCTTCTAACATATTTATTTTCACTGATAAAATTCGCTTCTAAAAAACTAGAAACTATCTTCTCAGCCTCAGAAATATTTATTACTCTTCCACCCATACACAAAACATTCATATTATTATGTTCAACTCCCTGTGCCGCAGAGTATACATCATGGCAAACTGCAGCTCTTATCCCTTTTTTCTTATTAGCTACTATAGATGCACCGACCCCAGAACCACATATCGCTATTCCTTTATCGGCTTTACCTTTATATATCTCTTCTGATAATTCTGAAGTCATATCAGGAAAATCATCTTCAGCATCAAATTCATAGGCTCCCACATCAATTATATTTAATTCTGGATACTTTTCTGCTAAAAATTTTTTCAAGTTTTCTTTTAACTCAAATCCTCCATGATCTGCAGAAATTACTAAATTAATTTTTTGATTAATTATTTTTTTCATTTAATAATTTTTCCCATAAATTAATATCATAATCGCTCATTTTCCCAGAATAAACTATTTCTGCATTACTGTTTAAAATACGTTTTGATCCTCTTTGTCTAACTCCAAAATACAATAACATATCCTTGTTATAAGGCAGTACACTAATTTCATCTAAATTATGTTTCGATTTAAAATTTTCTATCTCTGAAACTGCCATAGTGGGATCTATGCTAACTGCATAGTACAAAGAATTAGGAATATTATTTAATTTAGGAGTGATTTTCTGTAACTCAGAAATACAATGACCTCAGGTTGGTGTGAAAAAATAAAAAAAATGTGGCTGAGATGCTTGTTTAACTGAATTAGTAGATATATTAACACCATTATTAAAATCAAAACTGAAATTTGAGGCAGTTAATTCTGGTGCTGTATTAATACTTATTTTATCTTCTTCATTTTGCTGGGAGCAAGAGCCAAAAAATACAAAAAGAAAAATAAAAACAAAATATCTTATGCAACTACTTAAATTCATAAATTACCCTTTTTCAATATTTTAACAAATTAAACTAGATTAATCATTAAATGAAAAATACTTGTTATAATAATGAAAATAAAATAAAAAAATTATGGCTAAAAGTAATTTAACATTTCTAACTATTTGGGCTTTTCTATTTGTTTCAGTAATTCTTATTGGTTCCTGGAGTTTAGCAGAAAGTGCAACTAGATCAATGGAAAATAAAAATTACACTGAAGATGAATTAACTTTAGTACAAAAATCAGCCATCTTTATTTGTCCATTACATTAAACAGGAGTAAATTTGAAATTTAAAGATAAAGTCGCATTAATCACTGGAGCATACCAAGGGTTAGGAAAAGGCATAGCAAAAAAACTTGGGAAACAAGGTTGTAAATTAATCTTAGTTGATATTGATGAAAGAGTAAAAGACACAGAATTAGAATTCAATAATACAGGCATAGATGCAATTTCAATAATTGGAGATGTATCCGAAGAATCTACTGCTAATTCAGCTGTAGAAAAAGGTGTATCAAAATATAATAAAATTGATATCCTAGTGAACAACGCTGGAATCGGCGGGATAAATAATCCATTATGGGATTTACCTGTTGATGAATTAGACAGAGTATATGCAATAAATTTACGAGGTGTATTTATATTTTGCAAATCTGTTATCCCTCTGATGTTAAAAAACAAATATGGAAGAATAATAAATATAGCCTCTATTGCAGGAAAAGAAGGTAACCCAAATGCTGTCCCTTATTCTGCTACCAAATCCGCTGTAATAGGACTAACTAAATCTTTAGGAAAAGAATTAGCCAAAACTGAAATCAGAGTAAATTGTGTTACCCCAGCTGTGGTTAAAACATCCATACTAGATGAATTTACGGAAGAACATATAAACTATATGCTCGAAAAAATTCCTATTGGAAGAACTGGAAAGATTGAAGAAGTTGCAAATATGGTAGCTTGGATAGCTTCTGAAGAATGTTCATTTTCTACTGGTGCAGTTTTCGATATCAGTGGTGGCAGAGCCACTTATTAATTAATAATTAATTTACTGACTAATCCGGATTTAATAGTTAATTTAGTTTGATCTGTTTTTACTAGTAACAAATCTCCTTCATCATTAACTCCTTTAACTTTTCCACTCAATCGTTTGTTATTTTTCATTTCCAAAATTACTTCTTTCCCGATGGTATCAATTTTATTTTTCCACAATGAAACAATATCATTAGTTGCCATAGAAGAAGAATAAAGATTGTAAAAGTGAGGAATTATTTTAGAAGCAATATTTTTCACATTATAAGATTTACCTGTGATTAGTTTCATTGAAGTATATTCAGTATCTATATTATAAATTTCTTCTAAATTCACATTCAAACCTAATCCCAACACTGAATAAGTTAAATCTTGATTTTGATAGACATTTTCCTGAAGAACTCCTGAAATTTTCTTTCCTTTAATCATCACATCATTAGGCCATTTCAAAGTAATATTGTCAAAGTGATAATTTTGACTAAGAAATTCATATATAGCTAAAGTTCCAAGCATGTGAATAATATGGACTTTTAATGGATCAGGATGCAATAAAAATGACAAAAAAACATTTCCTTTGGGAGATATCCATGAGCGATTTTTAGTTCCTCTTCCTTTCAATTGACTAAATGCTCCTATAGATAGTTCGTCTTTGGTAATAGAAGCAAAACGATGACAAATATCCATCGTAGAATCACAACTTTCAAACCAAATAATATCTTTTAAAGTCATTTCAGCTCTAATAATGAAAATATAATATTCGACGAAATATATAATTTATGTAAAAATATCAAATATTATTTATTTTTTCTTTGAGAGTATTATATGATATCAAATAATAATAGACCCCGATCATCCGAACTGGGATTAGAAATGGGAATCCTTCCAAAAGGTAAGTTAAACTCAATTACTGATGTTCCCGGAGTCAAAGTTGGTCATTCTACAATTATTGAGGGAGAGGGGAAATTAGAAATAGGAAAAGGCCCTATAAGAACAGGAGTAACTGCAATACTACCTCATGATGAAAATATATTTGAACACAATGTAACTGCAGCTGCCCATGTAATTAATGGATATGGGAAAACAGTTGGTATGCCACAAATCAATGAATTAGGTCGGATTGAATCCCCTGTTCTACTGACGGGCACATTAAGTACATGGAATGTAGCTAATTATTTAATTGATTATCTCTCAGAAAGAAATCCTGGAATAAGATCTTTTAACCCTATAGTAGGAGAATGTAATGATGGATTTCTAAATGATATAGTAGGAAGACATGTAAAAAAATCTCATGTTTTTAATGCTATTGAACATGCAAGTTCCAATGAATATTCTGAAGGTGTTGTAGGTGCAGGAGTTGGGATGACTGGATTTGGATGGAAAGGAGGAATAGGAACTTCATCAAGAATATGTGAAACAGCACAAGGAGAATTTCAGGTAGGTTGCCTAACACTTACAAATACAGGAGATGCCAGAGATTTAAGATTAGATGGTATTCCTGTCGGTAGGCATATTTTGCCTCCTGATTATCAAGAAGAAAAAAACCCTTCAAGATGGGTTGGCGAAAATCCTTTAAAAGGAACATTTATAAATGAACCACCAGGATCGATAATGTTTGTTATTGCTACAGATGCTCCAGTATCAAGTAGGCAACTAAACAGAATGGCAAAAAGAGTTGGGCTTGGATTAGGCTTATGTGGTGGAGTGGCTAGTCATAGCAGTGGTGATTTTGTACTCGCATTTTCAAATGCAAATTATAATCGTACAAAATCAAAAAATTCAAAATATGATATAAATCAACTCTTTGATGAAAATCTTACCAATCTATTTCGAGGAGTTATAGAAACGACAAACGAAGCAATAGCAAATTCAATATTAAAAGCAGAAACAACTATTGGTTTTAACGGCAATACACGTCATGCAATTCCATTAGATAAAATAATAGCTATAATAGAAGAATCAAGATCAACAAAAAAAACTGATAAATAAAGGAATAAAAATGAACAAAACACCAAGAGTTGTAGTAATCACCGGAGGGGGAAGCGGTATAGGATTAGATGCTAGTGTCAGATTTGGGCAACTTGGAGATACAATCATAATTATTGGACGAACAGAATCAAAACTTAAAGATGTACAATCAAGAATACAAAATAATGGCGGTGAATGCATTTATTTTACTGGCGATGTCGCTGATCCAAAATTTGTTAATCAAGCTACAAATGAAATAATAAAAAAATATAAGAATATCGATATTTTAGTAAATAATGCTGGGCATAGTTCAAAAAATCGAAACACAGAAAATACTACACTTGAGGATGTAGTTAATGTTTTCAATTCAAATCTGCTAGGCACAGTTTTATTTACACAGGCAGTGTTGCCAGAAATGAAAAAAGTAAATAGAGGTTTAATAGTAAATGTGTCATCAGTTGCAGGATTATCTGGAAGCCTTATAGCAGGATTATCATATGGAGCTGCAAAGGCTGGTGTAATCAATTTTACAGAATACCTTAATGCTGAATTGAAAAATACAATGATAAAAGCAACGGCTATTATGCCTGGAGAAGTAGATACGCCAATTATGGATAATAGACCTGTTGTTCCATCTGATGATTCAAGGGCATCAATGGCAAAAAGTTCAGATGTTGCAGAAACTATTGTATTTCTAGCTTCATTATCTAACACAACTTCTATTCATGCGATGACAATAATGCCTAACAAACTAAGAGATACTAGTGCTGAATTAATATTACCTAAAGATTAAGTCCCAATTGCGTATCCATCTCTTCTGGGATCTGCTCCTCCCTGGTAAGATCCTAGATTTTGATCTTTCTTTATGCCATGTCCTCCACCTACACTTGGTGACCAGTCTGGTAAATCTACAACCTCATGACCTCTATCTTTCATATTATCAACAAGGGTTTTAGGGAATCGACCTTCCATTTCAACTCTTTTACCGCCAATTGTTTTAAATCTGGGAGAATCAATGACTTGCTGCATATTCATTTCAAAATCAAGTAAATTAACAATCATTTGAGGTGTAGTCTGCATAATGCCCCAACTACCAGGTGTTCCAACACTTGCGTAAAATTCTCCATTTTTAAAAGTTTGAGTTGGACTTAGACAAAAGTCTTGTCTCCTCCCAGAGCCAATTTGATTACTACTTCCACTATCTAAATCAAACCAGTCTCCCATGTTATTCAAAAATATTCCTGTTCCTTCCGGAGCTAAGGCAGAACCAAAGCCACCTCCCAGAGTTTGT
>CEOQ01043779.1_pt1 | contig 26897 bp, 31 predicted proteins | sample 361351 | NCBI WGS metagenome assembly CEOQ01 (sample SAMEA2619907, study PRJEB7988) | marine metagenome | biome: marine biome (ENVO:00000447); feature: deep chlorophyll maximum layer (ENVO:xxxxxxxx); material: "saline water (ENVO:00002010), including plankton (ENVO:xxxxxxxx)" | depth 60 m | reverse complement strand
TGAAGCTAAAGTCGATATTCCAATCGATATAATTGAATATGATCAAACATCTTGTCCACCACATGAATATCAGGTAACATCAAAAAACCCAAAACAAATAATCAGAAAATGTATTAAATGTAGTGATCAGAGTATTGAAAAAATCTACTAAATTCTAAAATCCTGCATGTGCTCCAACAGTTTTTTATACAAATCGACAAAAGCAACCGTTTCATCTTTGACATATTCAACAATCTTTTCATACTCCTTATTTTCGTACCACAAAGGAACATCTTGACCTCCAGTTTGTTTAGAAGAAATATCATCTAAGGCAGCACCCTTGAAACTTCCTCCATTAATCAACACCCCTACTGTCTTGAGATCTAATGCTGGAACACTATACCCCATTATACAAACATCTTCAAATTCGATATTATTGATTTCTATTCTTTTCTCTAAAAAATTTTGTTCAAAAAATAAATTATAACCTAATTTTGCTGGCCACCAACTCAAGAACAGCATTTTTCTTTTCCCATTATCATCTACTATTGATTTTTTAATTACATCTTCAATAAACTGTTTTTCATTATCATAATCCCAAAGCTTGAAAACATATAACTCACTCAATTCAATTCCTGTATTTGCATCAATTTCCTGCCATTGAACTGTTAACAACTTATCAACTTCAGGATTTAATCCCGTTGTTTCAAAATCTAAATAAATTAATTTTTCAACCATTGTTTTATTTTAACATCTCTATGAATATATCTCTAAACTTAACAAAAATCCGACAACTTTCTGTCAGAACTATGCTCAACAAGCCTGTATATATCATTCCTGACTTCATATATCATCCCTCGATGATTCAACCCATCCAACAATTCTTGAGCCTGAGACCACTCAAACTTACCTGTATTTACCAACATCAAAATAAATTCTGAACCCTTTACACAATCTTCTCCTGATTTTCTACTCATAGTCCTGAACACATAACTGGCCAGGTGAACCTTGTCCTTATTATCAAAATTTCCACCTGTTAAATCCAATAATTTTCTATTTACATGACTATAATCCAAACTTGTAGACGTCCTTAGCTTGTTCAATTCACCGTAAATCTCTCGTCGTTCCTTATCCAAATTATCCATCATGTTCTCAATTTTTTCGATCTTCTTTCCAAACGAAGCCGCTTCCTTGTTTTCCGGATTAAATCCATTTCTGCTCAATATTAAATCCGTCTGTACATCATTTCTACAGTCTATCAATACATACGACTGTTCCTCAATTTCTCGAAGTTGTTTTAAAAGACCTAACAACTTATTATGTTTCTCTGAATATTTCTCAAACGTCAAAAATCTTCCCCAACAAACCTTACACACCGGTTTCATAAATTAATAATTAAGAAAATGAATTGACTCTTGGTCAATTACCGGCACTACTCAGAAACCACTATTGTATTGGTAAATCTATTAGAAACCCGCTCTTTTTTTCCACGGAAAAACAAAACACCGAACAAGACATCGAACGGAATCAATGACGTCTTGCAAGCATTAAGAATTATAATTGACCCTATATCCTGATCGCTTCCATCGATCTTTATCGTCTTGATTTGCATCATCCTCTTACCAATTGTTTGCCCCCTTGTTTTTTCAAAATATACCCAGTATAGAAAACGAAAAGGAACAACGCTCGCGTATCCAAATATGATATCACCAGCGCTAGAAGAAGGCTCTAATGTCAAAATTTGCCCGATTTCCTCATTTCCAAAACCCAGTTCATTCTCTGGATCTATTATATCAAACACATCAGACCTATCAATAGGCGTAAGTCCAACTATGGCTATGATTAGTACAATCCAAAACAACTCAACAATTATATTATCAATCGTATATGCAATGAACCGACGAGACCAGGAAGCACGCTTGAACTCACTCATAAAATTTCATCACCCGAATAAACTCATCTGATTTTTGCGTACCCAACATTATTTTTTCCCCATCAATAAACCTAATCCTGATTCCTTTATTCCCTTTGATAGTATATACGCGCTCGCCCTTTCCATACCTTATCCCCCATCCTCCATGATCTCTTAACGGTTTGTAAACTATCGCTTCGTAACTTAAAATATTTTTAAATTCATATCTGCGTGCAGACCAATGATAAGGAAAAAACCTGAATGAAAAACCGGTTTTATCAATACATATTATTAATTTATGAACATAAATAAAACCGACAATCAAACCATAAAGCAAAGTAAAAATCATCAACAAACCATATCCTAATTCACCCACTGCATAAATTATTCCCAATGTAAATACACCAGAACCAAGTAAAATTATCCAAATCAATGGATTTGTAAAACGCTGTATTTCAAAAAATTTTTCTTCATTTACATGATTCATTTTTAATTTACTGTTAATTTAAAACTACTAATCCAATTGCCCTCTACGGTTGTTGCCTCAATTCTCGCACCAGCTTCTTCTGGAACTTTCTTCTCTTCACCATAGATTAAATATTGATAATTGCCTAAAGAAATAATTGTAACATCAGTAATTTTTACATCTAACGAACCAATCTTGGTCCAACTTACACCATCATCAGACCTTGCAGCAAAAAGTTCGGAATTAGCAGTGTAAAACATAAGCCACTTTCCATTCCCGAACGGCACTACTTCCACTTCACGAACAGAGTCTACATATGTTGATTTTCCAACACCTTCGAAATTTTCTTGATAACTCAATGTAAATTTTTCATCCCATTCCCAATCTATTCCATTTTCTGAAGAAAGCCCCCATATTTTTGTAACTTCATCAAGGGCGAAACCTACTAAAAATGTCTCAGACAGATACATTCGATATCCGCCATTTGTGACTATCACTTTAACTCCACTCAACCCCGAGGCTTCAACTGCGGATAGATCTTCAACTGATTTCCTTGGTGAAATAATTAATCCTTCGTCCAAAAACACTTTACCATCTTCCGAAAAAGCTGACGCAATTCCAGTTCCACCGTCAGCAGAATCTATCTCTAAATCATAATAAATCCTTACACCATCTTCTGTTACAAACGCATTTGCGAATGTTGCATTCCCAAAACAAGAACACAAATCTTCGCTTTCTAAAACCCAATCTACACCATTCAAACTAGTAAACAATACAAAACCATCAGTAAAACCATCTAAACCAATTCTCTTAACATACATAAAATATTGTTTGTCCACCATTTGCACAATGCTTGGCGCTTCATATCTACATTCATCTACGCAAGAATCTCTTGGAAACATGAACTCGGTCTTTTTGGTTATTCCACTTGTTTCCAAACTTATCAAACCGGTACAATCAACACCTGCACCAACTTCTACTGCAACACCTCCTGCAAGTTCACACATCTCTATTTCAGCTGCTCTTTCTCTTTCCTGTAAGCATTCCAAGTTACAGGATTGTATTTCCCTCTTTCTAGCTTCAATTGCCTCTCTCTGTGCAGCACGAGCAGCCTCTATTTCTGCACGACGCGCCTCTTCATCTGCTGCAGCTTGTGCTCTTGCTTCAGCTAAAGCTTCCTCTCTAGCTCTTGCATTTCGTTCTTCTAATGCATCCGCTCTCTCCTCTCTTTGAGCTTCAATCTCAGCTTCAACTAAAGCCTCTTTTTCAATCCTTTCTTGTTCTTCAGGAGTTCTAATGATTTCTTGATCTTCAGGAAGCTCAACTACTTGCCTGCCTGCCTGATTTGGTTCCGGATTATCTTCACGCTCATTGATTACAACTGGTTGAGATTGTGATGGAGATTCAATAAATTGTACTTCGTCAACATCATTTCCCATTTGGAGTAAAAAGACTCCCGAACCCAACAATCCTAAAACAAAAATCGCAACAACGACATATCGAATTATCATATTCATCTCAACATTTTATTTCTTAATCCCAAAGATAGTACTTCTGGTTCACGAAATCCATCAAATATATTATCCTAACATGTGTATTTTGATAAACTTCTGAAAGATTATCTACAGACATCCAACGGCATTCGGTGATTCCCTCGTCCAAAACAGGCTTGAAACTCTTGTTCATATCGCCGGTATATTTTATAAAAAACCAATTAACTTTCTTTAACCTCTTAACTCCATCGACTATTTTGTAATAATAAGTAGTTGGTAGCTGTTCTAAAACCTCCAAATCAGTTTCTAACAAACCGGTTTCTTCGGATATTTCTCTTACAGCTGCCTCTTCTTTAGTTTCATTTTTCTCTATCCTACCCTTAGGAAGATCCCATTTGTCATTCTTCAAAATAAATAGAATCTTATCGTCTGCAAAAACAACTCCGCCACAACTATTAATCACCTCTGCAGCTTTCATTGGATTTTCTGTCCTCATTATTGCTTTTCTTGAAGCATATTGACTATATAACTTAATATTATTATAAAAAAACACAATGAGTAACAAATGAATGAAAAAGAAGCACGAAGAATACTCGACGTCGCACCTAACGCAACACTTGCTGAATGCAAAAAATCAATGATAAAACAACAAAAAGCATTTCATCCCAACTTTGCAAAGAACGACGACCAAAGGGAAGTTTTTACTAGGAAATCTCAAGAAGTTAACGACGCATATTCATTTATTAAAACACGCTTGGAAAAGAAATCAAAAACAAAAAATAGATCTTCTAAACAAGAATCAACAAACACAGCACAGGAATGGCCAGAAACAGTTGCAAAAGTAACAGAAGACGGAATAAAGGCGCTTCGTAGGGAGGCTATGAAACGATATAATGAAAAAAACAAGGAGAAACTCAAAGCACTTCGCAAGGAATACCAAGAAAAAAGCAAGGAAAAGATGAAAAAAATCCAGAAAGAACTAAGAGAAAAGAACAAAAAAAGGCTAAAAGAATACAAAAAAGAACTAAAAAAGAAGTCTAAACAAACATTTCCCTAATTATTTTAATTATGAATTTCCGGAACATCCATCTCAAATTTACAGACCATTAATTTCTATATACTTTTCGACGTCAATTGCTGCTTCACATCCATGTCCTGCCGCAGTTATTGCTTGTCTGTACCGAAAATCATGTACATCACCAGCTACAAAGACACCGTCAACACTAGTTTTTGTTCCATCGCATTCAATATATCCTTGATTATTCAATTCAATATGCCCTTTTAGAAAACCTGTGTTTGGAACATGACCAATTGCAACAAACAAACCATTCAAATTCTTTGTGGTTGATTCATTTGTATCTACGTTTTTTATTTTAATTCCCGTAACTGATTCATCTCCCAACACATCCTCGACTTCTGAATTCCAAATAAATTCTATTTTATCATTTTCAAACGCGCGATCCTGCATAATTTTACTTGCTCGCAATTTATCCCGTCTATGTATTACATTGACTTTGCTTGCAAATTTTGTTAGAAACAAAGCTTCTTCCATCGCTGAATCACCTCCTCCAACTAAAGCAATTTCTTTATCTTTGAAAAAGAAACCATCACAAGTCGCACAAGAAGAAACACCTTTACCAATTAACTTTTGTTCGTTTTCTAAACCTAACCATCTTGCACTTGCACCAGTTGCAATAATTACTGTTTGAGCCTCGTACGATTTATCACCGGAAATAATTTTAAACGGTTTATTAGAAAAATCGACAGACGTAACATCTGAATTAACTATCTCAGCTCCAAAACGTTCGGCCTGTTTTTTAAAATTCTCCATCAAATCTGGACCATTAATACCATCAACAAAACCAGGATAGTTTTCAACTTCAGTAGTTAGCATTAATTGTCCTCCCCATTCTAAACCGCCTAAAACAAGAGGATTTAGGTTAGCTCTGGCCGTATATAGTGCAGCCGTTAACCCAGCAGGACCAGATCCAATGATAATTACCTTGTGAGTCACAACAAACCTAAAGGTAGACTAAATAAAAAACATTTGATGCAATAATTACTTGATATAATTATGCATTAGCTTTTGATTTTGCAGAAAGAGGTTCCAATAACTTTCTTTCTTGCAATCGTATGTTTCTCCAACGTTTTCTTCTTTGAAGAATTTTTTCATCGCTTGGTAAATGTTTACCCATACTCTGAACTTTTTGTCTAGCTCTTCGTATGCTTCCCATTTTACCTGCGAGTTGTTGGAATCTTTGCCAAGGCATATCAGGAAGTTCTAATCCTTCAATGTCTTTTAACCAAACCCATTGCAAATAAAAATCATTGTTTTTTGCTTCTGGATATTTTGATAATAAATATTCTACTTCTTCTGTTGTGCTTTTGAACTTCTTTCCCCCGACGTTTGCCATAAAGTAAAACAACTCATTAAACATATTAAATCTTATTATCAAATCGTCTGCTGACTAACACTATTTTTTTATATTAGAATAAACTAGTTTTCTAAATTATTTAGCGATATAATAATTTCCGTATTTTCTTCGATCCCTAACATATCGATTACTCCCGGATTAACTTCCAACACATATAATGCATCTACCTCTGGTGAATATGTTTTACATGGAGACTGAACACAAGGAGGTACGTCTTTTACAAAATAAACCACATTACCATCTGCATTTATCCAGATTATATCAAGACTAATCTTCATATTTTTCATCCAGAAAGAATACACATCTTCTTCAGAAAATACAAATAACATTCCGTTGTCTTCTTCTAATAATTCTCTTTCCATCAAACCTCTTTGTCTTTCCTCTGGTGTAATTGCTAATTCTACAAAAATTATTTTTTCATTTATTACAACAAAGTTTCTGTCTTGTAACGGATCATTCATTGCAGCATTTCTGAACTGATCAATCAAAAATACAGAAAAAATAATGAATAGAACACCGAAAAAAACTAACATCTTTTGCTTGTCGTTCATACTGTACAATTAATAAAATACCAATAATATCTAAGCAAATCGCTGTAATTTTTCTAGAAAATTACATTTAGGTTAAAAAAATAAACTATGATTGATAATTTTGTTTAACTTTGTTAATCATTCTTAGTTTATTCATCGATTTCTTACTATATTTTGATAGTAATGAGTATACTCAACAACTGGAATACTAAAGAACAAAAGGAACCTTTCCTAGCAAAGGTCAAAGATAAAGTAACTCCACAACCACCATTACGAAACCGTGTAGAAACTACACAACGAGCAATGCAAACACTCATCTCGCGACTAGAACAAAAACAATCTAGACTAACATCACATGATAAAGCATTGTTTGATAAAGTGGTTGAGGCAACCCAAAAACACGACAAAAGTCGTGCGGCAGCATATGCCAACGAATTAGCCGAATTACGAAAGATAACTTCAAACGTAACTCAAATGAAATTAGTTCTCGAACAAATTAATTTGAGAATGGGTACAGTACAAGACTTCGGCGATATCGTAACATCAATTACACCAATTGCATCTGTAATCAAAGGCATGAGAAGTTCTATGTCAGGAATTCTTCCTGAAGCTAGCTCAGAAATGACACAGATTGGTGACATGATGAATGGTCTAATTGCAGACGCAGGTCAATTCGGTGGAAACTCTCCATTAATTGAATCATCCAGCGCAGAGACCAACAGCATTCTAGCTGAAGCAGCAGCAGTAGCTGAAGTAAGTGATGAAGAAAAATTCCCATCCCCATCAACAACTTCTACACCAGCTGCAGCCGACGACTTCTTTAAACTCTAAAAACCCAAAAGACTGGTTACTGTGATGATTGATCATCACAGTAATCTTTACCATCCCCACTTTCTTGTAATCGAAAAAGCTTTCATTACAGTTGGCATATAAGGAACAACTGGAATCAAGCTCCAATATTTTGGATAAAACGCCTTCAACACAACTCTCAATTTACCTAAAGCTGTTATATTTGTCACATCGCTCTTTCCAACTAATTCTCCCATTTTTTCCCACATTTCTGGTGTAAATTCATGCATTATCTTAGCTGTTTCTAATAATGACTTATCTGCTAAAGGCAACTTTTTCCATTTTTTCTGATACCTGGAAAGAAACCCTTCTGAAAAATCTCCTGCTTTTAGCGATTCTGATGCAGTCTTACCTGCTAAACTGCCTGTTTGCATTGCTGTAGATATACCGCCCAAAAATACAGGATTCGTACTTCCAGCTGCATCTCCTGCAATAAGTATACCATCAGCATAAGTTTTTTCTAAAGGCCCCTTGTATGGAATTGCTCCAGCAGTTTTTCCAATAACTTTTCCTTCTATCTTTTTTTGTTCAATAAATTTATCTAATCTGTTTGCAGTGTCTTTTGCAGTAGTCGCTATTCCAACATTTGCAATGTTTTCACCTTTTTGAAATACCCAAACATAACCGCCTGGTGCAATATCAACATCAAAATACATATCAAATCCGTTTACATCAACACCTTCCATCTTTAATTCATATGCACGAATCAATTTATCTCTCCACTGTTCTTTTTGTAATAAACCAGACCATGCTGCAATGTTAGACTTTGTACCATCTGCACCAATCACAATTTTAGCTTTAATCGAAATAATTTTTTTATTATAAGTTACTTTCAAAATTTTCTCTTTAGAATCAAAATCAATTACTTTTGCCGAAGTAAGTAATTCACTTCCAGCATCTGTTGCACGTTTTACTAAGAACTGATCAAACTTATCACGATCTAATTCATATCCTCCATCATGAACAGACATCCAATTTCCATTGGTAAAAATCACTCTTAGTCTAGAAACATTTACTGCAATAAATCCCTCATCAGGTTTTATGTTTAAGTGCTGTAACGCAAAACAACTTAATCCTTCGCCACATTGAACGGGAACTCCAACAACAGGATCTTCTTCTAACATAACAACTTTGTAACCATTCTTCGCGCATTCATATGCCGCATTGCTGCCTGCAGGTCCTGCTCCTACGACTACTACATCATATTCTAATAATTCTTCACTCATTAAATTACCCTAACTTGATTAACATTGTCTATATCTTTTTGGCTTTTAAAATTAATTAAAGATGATAGTGTAAATTTATTTGAATGCAACGAATAATCCTACATCTTGATCTAGATTATTTCTATGCTCAAATTGAAGAATCACGCAAACCTGATATTAAAAACAAACCTGTTGTAGTCTGTCAATATTCCGGCCGTTCTGAAGACAGCGGTGCAGTTGCCACAACAAATTATATTGCACGTAAATTTAATGTTAAATCGGGACTCCCTATTAAAACTGCAAAAAAACTCCTACAAAACACCGATTCTGTATTTATCGCTGCAAACCATGAACTATATGAATCCGTTTCTGAGGCTATTATGAATATTATTAGAAGATATAGTGATAAATTTGAACAACTTAGTATAGACGAAGCGTGTATTGACATATCAAATAAAACAAATAATGATTATCAAAGTGCTTCAACATACGGCAATGAACTAAAAAAAGAAATTAAAACATTAGAGAACCTGACCTGTTCTATTGGCATAGGTCCCAACAAATTAATATCGAAAATGGCCGCCGACTCAAATAAACCAAATGGCACCACTGTAATTCTACCTGATAAAGTCAAAGACTTTCTATTTCCTCAGAAAGTGAATAAACTCTATGGAATAGGTCCAAAAACAAATACAAAATTAGCAGAATTTAATATTACAACAATTGAAGATTTGGCCAACAGTGAAAGAACCGTCTTAATAGATGAATTTGGACAAAAATTTGGCGTATATCTTCATGATTCAGCAAACGGCATTGATAACGAGGAAGTAAAGGATAAACCCGCCGATCAAATCGGCCGCATTGTCACTTTAAAAGAAGATACTAGGGACTTTGATCTAATTTCTCAATCTATTGACAATCTGTCTAAAGACATCTCAAACCAAACCATCGACAAGAAAATTACTTTTAAAACTGTAAGTATTACTGCGATAATGGAAGATCTTACAATATACCAACGCAGCAAATCATTTGAAATATTCCAAAATTCTAATGATATTATCGTTGCTACATCTAAAGAACTCCTGAGAAACTTCTTATCACAAGAGTCTAGAAAACTTCGCAGAATCGGCGTAAGAGTGTCAAACTTTTCTCAAACTAAGGGTCAAACCAATCTTTTTGACTTTAACAGTTAAATTATTGAATTTATAATTATATTTTACACTAATGATAAACTATTACCAATCTGAAAACACAATAGAACAAGGACCACCTAGAAGAGGCATACTATTTCTATTAGCTATTATCGCATTTTTTATATTGGCCTCAACAATTTCACAGATTATCTCAGTTTATCTCAATTTTCAAGAATTTGGAACTCTTTACATCCGTCCATTTTACTATGGTTTAATCGGCGGAATTGTTCTAAGCATTTTATCATTTGTTCGAGTCGATGTTAAAAATAGACGCTCGATATTCTGGTGGGCACTGACCAACGCAATCCCAATAATACGATCATCAAATACTACCAATCCGGGCGAAACACGAACAACTCAATTCAAAGACTTTCAACTTGAAACCCCTAAATTCATTCTTTGGCAAGTTACAAAACTTTTGATTGCTTCAACACTATTAACAAATACAAACGTAGGAATGACACTTGTGGCCATGGCTGGTGGCTGGTCTTCAGGTCTTTCTCATATACCATATCTATTTACTCTACCTTTCTTTACACCACCACCTGATACGCAATTCGCGCAACAAAATATCATACCAATGATTCCTGCACTAACATTACTGGTAACTCCCGTTCTTAGTGCCTTGGGTACACGTTTAATCATACTTGTTGGAATAACTCAAATTTTAAAATCCGCATCTTCTTCTCTTACAGAATTAGGTTCTGAATTCAGAAGAACCACATCTGAAGGTTTTGATGTTGGCCCCGATCTTACAAAAATCAAATTACCTGTTTCAACCATTGAAGCCCTGATCTCTATCTTCTTTTTCTGGACTGCATTAAACATGTTTTTCCCATCTTATATCGACTATAACTCAAAATTTATGATTGGAGGAATTTTCTTAGCTGGTGTTGCATTTGCAGCTTTTTCATATTTAGATTCACCAAACACAAAAAGAATCCTTAAACCTTCACGAATTAATTCTGTACGAATCGGTGCTATAATTCTTATTGCATTACTAGTTGGTTCTTCAACAGGAATCCAAAGCAGTATTGCTGATACACGAAAAGTTGAATGGAACGGACCTTATTCTACTCAGGAAATTGCAGTAAATAGATATCTTGCAAACCTTGAAGACGTAGAAGAAATTCCATATAATTTTAGTTTGGCTCCACTTCCTCAAAACGAGATAAAACCCTACGTTCAAAGTCATTCTGATTTATTAAATAAAATTCGATTGTGGGATCTTAAAGGCGCAGAAGCAAAACTAAAACCTGAAATCGGATTAATTCCGTACGTCGATTTTCAAGATACTGATATTCTTCGATTCAATGGTTCATTATATTGGAGTGCATCTCTAAAACCAATTCTTCCTGATACAGTAGAATCTTCTAACCAATGGTATAACGAACATCTTGTTTATACACACGTACCAAACGGATTTCTCCTCCTTGACGGACACGATGGTAAAATTGTAGAAACATCTGATTTCTTTGATCAACGAAAAATCTACTACGGAGAAGGAGGATTGTTTTCTGACGTCTGGTCTGCTTATCCATCTGATAGACAAACAAGCGATGAATTAAACGGACATATGTACGCAGGTTCGGGAGGAATTGATATTTCACCTCCATTAAGTTGGTTATTTGAACCTAATTGGTTACTTTCTAGACCATTTGAAACAATTCACACAATGCGTTACAAAGACGTACATGAAAAGATGGAATTGCTATTTCCTTACTTTTTCTATCAAATCAATGGTAAACCTATTGATATGTATCCTGTAACAGACGGCAAAGAAACCTATTGGTTAATGCCACTAATGACTGCTCTTGATGCAAATCGCGTTCCATGGAGCCAAGATAATTTCTTTGTAAGACACGTTGGATATTCTCTGATAAACACATACGATGGAGATATTTCTTTGTATATTATCGGCGACGATTATTACAGCGATTTATTCCGTTTATTGTATTCAGACTTTATTGAAGAGGATGTTCCTGACTGGCTCAAAGAACAAACACGATATCCAGAGGAACTGTTCAACTACCGTGTAGATATGTATAATTTCTATCATATTACCGATGCTGCTACATTCATCGAAGCCCGAGAGTTCTTTGAAACACCTCCGGGATTAGATACTTATTTCATCGAAGCCAAACCCCCTACCTTCGACGAAAACGAATTTGTCGGCCTTCTTTCACTACAACTAAGGGGATCTCCAGGAAAAAACCTGGCAGGATACATGATTATCGAGAACGACTTTGACAGCCTAGGCCACATGACATTCTTTGAGGTTCCACTAGACGCAGAAACCAAACTTCTTGGACCTACTGCCATTCTTGAAGCGCTAGAGCGCGATCCAGACTTTGCAACACTTCGAACACTTCTCAGAAGCCCTCGTGTAGGAGATAATATCCTTTATAGAATCGGAGATCACGATGTATACTTCCTGCCTGTTTATACTGCAGGCGCTGGCGGTGTGGTCACGAATCTAGCTGGCGTTGCAGCGGTCGGTGCAACGTTCACCGGCGAGTACTACATAGGGTTTGGCGATAGCCCCGAGGAAGCATTCGAAAACTTTTTGATTGAACTGAGCGGAGCTGAAACAACCATACGGCGTGAAAACATTGTTTCCGTATCCGTGGACAAAGACACTGAATCGCAACTTATTGATTCGCTCACGTCTAATGGTATCAACGTTGTTCGTCCTGATGAAATACCTTCATTGTTCAAATTCAACGAACACCGACTTGATTCAATCGAAAACGCTGAGACAACACAAAGCATCATAGATGACTTTATCAATAAATGGATCACTCCATACGACGTCACTCGTGTTTACTATTGGGAAGATGACGAAACAATCAACTATGGATCAGTGATTACGATAAACGGCGTATCCGAACTTCATTATATCTCAATTACAAAATAAACGAACTTACTTTCCACGCCGTACGATTTTGACTATATCATCATATAAACTGTAAAACACCATTAGCACAGCAAAACCAAGAAAACCTCTCGCAAACATCAACGTAACTTCGGCATCATCGTTCATCAATTGAATTTCTTCCCTTGAATAACGTTGTTGTCCTGCTCCTGCTCGTGAATCTCGAATAATCTTCATAATCTCATCAATTTGTTCCATTGCAGATTGGTAAGCAAGAACACCCAACACTACAGAAATTATTCCAATTAACAATATACCTTTTTTCAATTCAGAAAAAAAATACACTTTGGATAATATATGTTTTAATATTCGATTTTTATATATAACACATGGATCCAAACTGCTCAAACCCTAATTGTAAATGCACAAATTGTACATGTGATCCTTGCACATGTTAAATATTCGTGGCAATTATTATCAATCATGGCAATAAAAGGAATAATCTTCGATTTAGACGGCACTTTAATCGACACGTTTGACACACAACTCAAGTCTTGGCGTGAAGCATTTGAAAAAGTTGGAAGCACACTAGACAGTGAAAAATTCGCCAACAATTTTGGCAAGTCATACAAAGATTTTACCTTTAGCATAGATCCATCTCTTACCGACTTAGACATCGACGAGGTGATACACACAAACAAAAAACTTATGGAAAAACGCTCTGATGAATATTTATTATTTCCTGAAAGCAGAAAAATATTAGAAACATTAAACGAAAAACAAATTACATGCATGGTTGCATCATCAAATCCTAGACAAGTTTCAGAATCTCTTCTAAAACAATTTCAAATTGATCATTTATTTGGAAAAGTTGTAGGTCCCGACAATGTAAAGAACGGCAAGCCCGCACCAGATATGCTTAACCTTGCACTTAATCATCACAAAATCCATCCATCAAAATCCATAATGGTGGGAGATACAGCACACGACGTTCTTGCTGGTAAACGCGCATTTACAAAAACCGCACTGATTCTCAGACGAGAAGAACAACAAAACAGCGTATCTAGCGAACCCGATTATATCATAAATAACCTGGAAGAACTAATCAAGTTCTTAGATTAGGAATGACTTTGTCCTTAAACAACTCCATCTGTTCAACCAAATTTGCTTCATTCTGAACGAATGGACTTCCATCCTTGTCAACGAAATATAAAGAAAACCTGTTGAATCCTATATCTAACATTGTTTGTACGTTCTCGCAAACATATTCTGGACTACCATTAAAGAAATTCCATCCATCAAAAATATCATATGCCTTATTTGCATCCCCATTCATCAGGATAAACATCTCTATCGATTTATCAACTTTACTTCTATTACCACGCAAACACATATCGTCAACTTTCTGGATTAATGCACTGTAGTCCTTGTCTTTCTTACCTCCAGATTCCCACACATCTCCATGTTTTTCTAATAATTCAAGAACCGAACCACTCTTTCCAGAAATTGTGATCGGAGGCCCATTCTTTTGGACTGGAATAATTTCCTGTGGCGCATCTTTCAAATTGAAATATTCTCCGTTGAAATTTGTTTCTTTTTCTGTCCAAAGACTTTTCATTATCTGAATACTTTCATCAAGTATCTTTACTCTGTTTTCATACGTTGCAAAGTCAAAACCGTATTTCTTACTGTCTAATTTCATTGTTTTACCTCCTAACCCGACTCTAAATTCTAAACGTCCATTTGAAAATTGATCTATTGTTGCAGCAGTTCTTGCCAAAACAGAAGGATGTCTTATTAAAGGAAACGTTACTGCAGGTCCAATACGAATATCTTTTGTATACGAAGAAATTATTGCAATCGCTGTCCAACATTCTAGTTGATAACTGCTTAAAGAATCTCCATAAAAGATTCCATCAAAATTTAATTCTTCAGCTTTCGTAGACACTGACTTTAAAGAATCTAATGATACACCGATCTCAATTGAAAACTTTGGCATAATTTATCTAATAGAAGTTAGCACTGTTAAATTCATCTATTAAATTCTTTAACTGCGGAACGCGCTGGTTGTTGTAGGAATCCTTGTCCTCAACAAATACTTGACATACACCCGTTGCCGTAGTAACTAGAACAACCAATTGTTCTATAGGAATGTTTGTATGCTGTTCCCACATCTGCCCGTAACCTGCACATTGCATGAAATGACTATCTGTCCATTCTTTTCTGATTTCTTTTCTTTTAGTCTTAAAGTCAATTATTGAAAGCTTTCCATCAAACTCTGCAATGCAGTCAACCGTGCCAGCCACAGCCAACTCATCGCTATACATGCTTGTTTCCTGGCATTTGATATTGTTGATTCGATCAACAGCGGACTGAAATTGGTTAAACATTGATACGTGCTCTTCCTCATGCCCGTCGGCATAGTCTGGCTTGTTATTCAAATAATTCTCGCATATAGTGTGAATCTTTGTTCCTCTGTTTGCCGATTCTCTTGATATCCTATTTGCCTCTTCTTCACCAACTCTTCTTCTCCAAGCTAAGATATTTTGTCTAGTATGAAAGCCGACTACTGTAGTAATTGAAGGATATTTATTTCCATCCGGCGTGGAGTAAAACCTATTTCCATTAATCGAAGTTCTTGTTAATTTTGGTAATTCAAATAATAACATATCATGTACAAAGTGCTTTTGCACTTTTCCATTACTATCGACCGAAAAATTTTCTCCCATGTCCCCTTATCACTATGTTTATCAAAGTTTTCTTTTTATGCATTTGGATTTAAAATCCTTGACAACTCCTTATTCTCTTTTCGCCATTCGTCACGTTGATACAAAAAATATTCTATTTGCCTGTCGTTCCATTTCTTTTCCCAACCACCAGAAGTGATATCGACCATCGACTTATTGTTTTCAATTTTAACTCTTTTATCGGCGTGTAATTGAATAGCTTTTGGATAAGTACGATGTTCAATAACAAGGACTCTTTCAGCCAAGGACTCTGCCGTATCTACATCATATATCGGAACTTTTGCCTGCAGTAATACAGGGCCAAGGTCAACGGTCGAATCTATATAATGTACAGTACATCCAGAAAATTTCTCACCAGCTTCAATAACAGCATTGTGCACTTTCATTCCAACCATTCCATAACCTCCATAATTTACTACATCATAAGCCGGATGAATATTCAATATTCGATTAGCATAATGTTCTACCAAATATTCTGAAAGAATCTGATTAAAACCAGCACAAACTATCAATTCTACTCCTTCATTCTTGCAAGACTCAACAACTTGCTTGTCAAATTCAATCCTTGCGTTCTCTCTCGATTCCTTAGAGTCGAATTTTTGTCCTACCGTTCCCTGTATAAATTTGGCTTTTATTCCTGCATTTTCAGCTCTCTCACGTACATATGCGTCCTTATTGTTATAGATGACCAGTTTAACCTCTACATTAACTAAGATTTTCATTCTAATATGATCCAATATAGCTTGAAAATCCGTTCCACGTCCACTAGCTAATATTCCTAATTTTAAGACCAATACGAAAACTAATTATTTATCAGGAATAAATATTTCTCAATGAGCATTAAAGAAAAAAAGATAGCAATTTTTGCTGAAAATGGCTATGAAGAACTTGAACTTTGGTATCCTTATTATAGACTAATTGAAGAGGGAGCATCAGTTGTACTGATTGGAAGTGGAACTTCAAACAAATATGTTGGTAAAAAAGGCAATTATCCTGTTGTAGTAGATAAAAACATAAACGAAGTTAATTCACAAGATTTTGACGCATTGATTATTCCAGGAGGATGGGCTCCTGATAACCTTCGACGTCACCAAAAAATAATTGATTTTACAAAAGAAATGTTTGAACAAAATAAACCTGTTGCAGCTATTTGCCATGCAGGTTCTTTGTTGGTATCTGCAAATGTTTTGAAAGGTAAAACTGCTACATGTTTTATGGCGATTAAAGATGATATGATTAATGCTGGAATAACTTTTGTAGATGAACCAGTTGTTATTGATGGCAATCTTGTAACTTCAAGAACACCACAAGATCTACCCGAATTTTGTAAAGGTATAATTAAATTACTTGTTTAAGAACATGAAAACAGCTATAGTTGTTGGTGCTGGACTATCAGGACTCAGCTGTGCCTTAGAGCTTGAAAAAAACGGATATCAAGTACAAATTTTAGAAAAAGAAGATCATTCAGGTGGAAGAGTTCATAGTGATATTATTGAAGGCTATATTCTTAACCGCGGATTTCAAGTATTACAAACAGGTTATCCAGAAGCAAAAAAACTCCTTGATTATAAAAAACTAGAACTATGTAACCTTGATTCTGAAGTTTGGATAATGAAAAACAACAAAATCAAGAAACTCTATGATCCTATACAGAACCCTTTCAACCTGTTGAAGGCATCTTTCTCAAATGTAGGCACATTTTGGGACAAATTACGACTCTTAAAAATAAGACAATCAACAGTCTCTCGTTCAACAGATACAATATTCAAAGACAATGAAATCACCTCATTTGAACAACTACAAAATTATGGATTCTCAGATTCGATCATTAATGAATTTTTCAAGCCTCTTTTTGGTGGAGCATTCTTAGACAACGAACTCAATACAACTAGCCGCATGCTTAATTTTGTATATAAAATATTTTCCATAGCTCCTGTCGCTATTCCAAAATATGGAATGAAATCAATTCCAGAACAACTTGAAGCTAAATTAGAATCAAAAATATCATTCAATACTAAAGTCATTAAATTAGACAACAAAAATGTATTCTTAGAAAACGAAACTCTTTCAGCAGACGTTATTGTATTAGCAGCAAATCATAATTCTACAAAACAATTAATTCCTTCGATTGAGGAAATCTCCTGGAATTCAACATCTTGTTATTACTTTATTGCTCATTATCCTCCATTTAATTCTAAAGTTGTATTATTAAACGGGAACAACCAAGGAAAGATTAACAACGTTTTTGTTCCTACCAATGTCTCAAAAGATTATTCTCCCAACAACAAATCAATTATTTCTGTTTCAACAATTGGATTAAACACTAATGAAACTGAAATTCGCAATGAACTCAAAAACTGGTTTGGCAATCAGACGGAAGACTGGAAATTATTACATGTATATCATATTGAACATGCATTGCCAAGAATGTCTGTCCCTGGTATATCACATTCACAATATGTTAATGGCATTCATATGTGTGGAGACTACCTTACATCGTCTTCCATAAACGGCTCAATGTATTCAGGTCGAATTACTGCAAAACAAATTATTTCAAATTAATATTACATACGCCGGGGGTGGGATTTGAACCCACGAGTCCAGAAGGACAATCGCTAACTACTTCTATTAAATTCGAGGCGATCGCGTTTGACATAGCCAATTTCTGACTTCGCTACCCCGGCACTGTATATTGTGTTTAATATTTTAAAAAGAAATTCTTTCAATAATCGGTTCACTTAAATTTATGAAAAATTACAAGTTACTGATGAACCAAGTTGTATTAGTTATGGGGTTACTATTCTTCCTACTTACAGCAATTCCTCTAACTTTGGGACAAGTGGAACTCGATTCAGAAGTGCCATTTAGGTTCACATATCTCATGTCCGATAAATCAATTTACGTTTCTGGCGAAACGATCGAATTTGAAGCTTGGATAGTAAACAATTCAACCAAACATGATTTGGCAATTTATCTTGTTGCTAATTCACCATTCATTAGCGACGATAATCCTGCAACTCTTGATTCTATTACTTCAGACACTGTAATAATTCCAAAGAACTCCGAAGGCTCAATTAAGGTTCTTCTTCCTTCTCAGGAAGAAAGATATGGAAGACAAATACTTCGGATAAATGCATATGCAACATCTACAACAGATGAAACCCTCACTTCAGAAGAAGTTACATTATTCCAAGTCACATTTGAAGATAAACCGGTTTCGAGACTCCCAATAATTGCATTTATTCTTGTTATAGCCATTGTAGGAGGTTTCGTACTACGTTCTACACGATCCGAACTATCTGATTTAAGAGACTAGTTACTCGACAGATTTTACTAAATTTTCAATTAAACTTGCTATTAATATCGGCCCAACCCCTCCAGGAACAGGCGTAATCAATGAAGACTTTTCACTCACATTACTAAAATCAACATCACCAATGACTTTACCGCCGATATAGTTATTCGCCGCATCGATAACTACAACTCCTTCCTTTACCATGTCTGCTTTAAGCCATTCCGGTCTTGCAACATCAGTAACGACAATGTCAGAAACAACTAAATCTTCAAAAGTTAAATGATTTCCTGCACCTATTTCTCTTACATCTGCACCTCTATTCCTCAAAATTGATGCTAACGGCCTTCCCAGCAAATCCGAAATTCCAATTACTGTGATATTCTTTCCCTCAACTTTTATTTTATAACGTTCAAAGATTTCTAGAACTGCTCCTACTCCCGCAGGAAAATAAGATTCTTCTCCTTCATCTATTTTCTTCAATGTCATTGGATTTAATGCATCAACATCTTTTTCCAATGCAATTCTTGAAAGAATCTTCTCCGTTTCAAACCCATCAGGTAATGGCAACTGAACTAGTATTCCATTTACATTATCATCAGAATTCAATTCATCAATAATTTTCATCAAGCTTTCATTCGTCATTCCTTCCTCAACCTTTCGTATTTGACCATCTGCTCCCACATCTTTAATCTTCTTTAATTTCATGCCTACATACCTTTCAGATTCTTGATCTTCACCTACAAGAATTATCTCAATATACGGAATTTTGCCATTTTCTTTCAATAAAGAAATTTTACGCTTGCAATTTTCCAACATGTCTGAAGCAATACTTTTACCATCTATGACTGTCATGTCCTTCAATAGATTCTAATAATGATGTTCTTATAGTTCTATCTCTTATTAAAAAACAAATGACAGTAAACATAACTGTGGTTAAGACAGGATTTCTTGGAGTGACCACCCTGATTGAAGCGCTATTGGATGAACGAGCATCTCGCAAAGACATTTCCGTTCGTTCTGTTACATCTGGTTCAAAAATGTCATCTACCGAAGCCCAAGAAGTCGAGCAGATATCTAATTCTTTAGATACTGATTTGTATCTTGTTGTTAGTCCTAATGCTTCACTAGATGCACCTAAAAACTTAGCACTCAATCTGGGAAAGACAAAGCCAACTATCTTAATTTCTGATAGTCCTGCTTCAAAAATTAAAGATGAATTAGTGGATAAAATTGGTTATGTGTTTGTGCAAGGTGATCCATTGATTGGTATACATAAAGAATTCCTAGATCCAATTGAAATGTCAAATTTTAATAGCGACGTTCTAAAAGTTCTGTCAATAACTGGAGCTTTTCAAGCACTTATCAATGAGATAGACCAAGTAATTGAACAAATAAAAAACTCTCAATCTATTACACTTCCTAAATTAATTATAGGTAAACACACAGCTGTATCGAATTCTGGATTAACTAATCCATATTCTCAAGCGAAAGCCCTTGCTAGTTATGAAATCGCACGTTTAGTTGCACGATTATCTGCAGAGGGAGCCTACAAAGAAAAAGATAGGGAACGCCGTTTACTGACTGTTAGTGCTGCACACGAACTTATTCGTCAAGCTGCCAAGCTGGCTGACGAAGCTAGAGAAATAGAAAAACAAACTGATTCTGTACATCGTAATATCCACGATAGCTCAGGAAAAACTGTTACAAAAAAGAAATTTTTTGATTCAATTTAGTTTGGATTACCCAAACCAAACTCATTAACATCTTGATAGTACCAGGCTATTGTTTGTCCATCTTTTGGAATAAATAAATTCGAACCAATCTCTAATAGTTCCCAATCTTGTTGGTAATGCCATGCAGACCAAGCATATTCTGGATTATTTCCAGTTCCTAACAAAGAATTAACAAAATATGCATTGAAATCACTATAATATGTCGAATCTACATTTTCTTCTCCAATTATAAATTCTGTAGAATCGTACATGCTAAAACCAACTGGAACACGTGTTTGATTAAAATATATTATTGTTCCATTCCCAAAATCAACTATAAAATCAATATTTATGGAAACATTATCGATATTTTCTTGAATTGCTTGATAATTTTGATCTAAAACCCTGTATTCATTATACATATACAAAGCACCTGAAAACGATAAAACGGCAAACGCAGAAAGAAGTAATAATAGAGTTTTATTTGCACTCATTTTGATGATATATTTTTAGTCACCATATATATAAATATTGGCACTAGGATTGAAAACATTGCAAAGTTAGCAATCTGATGAATTATGGAAAAAGGAATACCTGTGACAATTCTCAATATCATTCCATCAAAAGTTTGGTAGATCAAAAGACCTTCAATGGAATTTGTCCAAATATCATAAATGAATGCACCAGTTACTCCAAAAGCTCCTAAAACCAAAGTAGTTTCTAGTGGACTCTTTAAAAATTTATTTTCAATATTAAAAACACGTTTACATAAAGTACCAAAAATTCCAAATATCATTTCTCCCGTGATTAATGCTAAAATTAATGGAAATCCTGCTCCTCCTAAAGGATTTATTGAACCATAAACTAGCCAAGATAATGTAGCAATAGCTGCTGCTACAGGAAATCCAAACAAATATCCTGACAAAAAAACTAAACTATCCATTAATTTTATCTGAGGAAATGCAATTAAAGCATAATTTGACGCTACTATTATTGCCGTAAAAACCGAGATGAATGCAATCTCTTTTGTTTTCATTTTAATACAACATAAAAAATATTATTTATGTTTTAACTAATTTGATATTATCAACTTCGCCAGAAACTTGGAATCTGCGCATTAATTCCTTAACTTCATTTGCCTTTCCGTCAACAATTAATAATTCTACACATTTTTTATCATCTAATTTATAATGTAAACCAGTTTTTGTAATTTTATCAAATTCATGTTTAATATCTGTAACAGAATGTTCTTCTCCTTCTTCGTGCGTAATGAGTAAAACACATTTCATATTTCCAACAAGATTCTCTCTATCTAGTTTTTGATTCATTAATGCTCGAATACCTGCACGAATTAACTCTGATCTCCCAGAGAAACCTTCTGTATCTTGAAGTTGATCCATTTCTTTAAGGAAATCGTTAGTCAAAGAGATGCTTACTATAGGCATAAGTAATAACAAACGTTTCTTAGTTAATAACTATTAAATATTATTAAAAATATTGAAAAAGTTAATAACTGATTATAATGACAAAAATTCTCGAACTGGAAGGCATTAATGTAATTCGCGATAAAAATCTCGTTCTCGACAATGTTTCATTATCAATAGAAGATACAGATTTCTTAGGATTACTTGGTCCTAGTGGATCAGGTAAAACTACACTTTTAAAAATTATATGCGGATTGATCACTCCTGACACAGGAAAAATTAAATTTCCTCAAAGAACAAAACCAAAAATCGGTTATTTGCCACAAAAAATACCTTTTCTACCAAATTCTCCTGCAACAGTTATGGAAATAATCTCTACAGGATTTAATTCAAAACCGTTTACCGATAACAAAGACAAAGTAATTGCAATTTCAAAAGAAATGGCTATAGATCATCTTCTCTATCAAAAAATCACAGAACTTTCTGGCGGACATACTCAACTTGTATTTCTTATTCGAGCGTTGATTGGCGAACCAGATATGATTGTTCTTGACGAACCTAGTAGCAGCATCGATACAAAAACTCAATCAAAAATATTTCAAATTCTTACAAACGTTAATGCTAAAAATATTCCTATAGTATTCACCTCACACGATACATTTGCTGTAACTAATTCTGCTAACCGTATTGCATGTATTAACAAAAAACTCGATTACCATGGTTCATCAAAAGACTTTCTCAGTAACAAACATCTTGCTGAATCATACGGATATAATGTTGACGTTGTTTCACATCACGGACACGATTAACCAATGCTTTCAATGCTTGCCCAAGATTATATGATCAATGCACTAATTGGTAGTGTGATTCTTTCCATTACAGCTCCGATTTTAGGAATGTTCGTAGTTTCTAGAAGAATATCTCTTATTGGAGATACATTATCGCATTTTGCTTTTGCAGGTGTTGCTATTGGTGTATTCACTAGTTTCTTTCCCTTTCTCACTGCCATAACATTCTCAATCTTTGCATCCTTACTACTTCTCAAATTAATGCAGAGTAACACACTCAATTCAGATGCAGTTTTGGCTGTATTTTTCTCTTCAACCATGGCTATTGGTACTGTTCTACTCAGCCTCTCCGAACAAATCGTCAATATCAATGAAATATTATTTGGAAGCCTTCTTTGGATTACTAGAACAGACTTGATGTATCAAGGGATTGTTGGATTAAGCATAATTGCAATCACGATCTTTTCATACAACAAATGGTTTTTAATTTCAATAGACCGAGATCTTTCTCGCATTAATAATACCAATGTAAATTTCTACGACAATCTCTTACTCGTACTCACTTCAGTATTGATTGTAGTATCTGTTCGTATGGTTGGCGTACTTCTAATTTCATCCTTGCTTGTTCTTCCAATACTTATTGCACTTCAAATAACAAATAATTTCAGAAATACCATCTTTATCGCAATTGGAATCTCATTATTTTGCTCTTTACTAGGAGTAACATCTTCATATTATCTATCTACTCACCCATCAATTATCCCACCAGGTGGATTAATTGTCATTATTCTTTCGGCAGTCTTTGCAGTAATATTACTCAAAAACAACCTTAAACTCGACAACAGGTTTGAATCCAACTTTTAATTATTCTGTTCTCATACATATGATATGAAAAAATATCATTGTTTGAACTGCAATATTTGGTTTAATGAAGATGAATTAGAGACTGAACTATTGGTCAAAAAACGTTCTCATTGTATCGATACAATGGAAAAATCTTGATGTTTAGTCTTTTTATTCATTATTTACTATAATCAATCTAATGACTGATCGAGATATCCACAGTCTTGCCAATGTAGTTGAAAAGAAATCATTATCCAACGTAAATGAATCAACTTCCAATATGGTAATTGACGAACCTCCACCAGAAATGTGTTTCACTTGTAAAGGAACAGAATTACTTTGTGGAAAATCAAGGTGCCCGATTATCGTCAAAGCCGAATCAATGACTCGTGTTTCTTCAACTTCAGATTCAAACAGTATTGTTGGTTCTACACCTCCTGGAGTTTTTGTAGGAAGACACGGATACCCTAAAGTCAGTATAGGTCCTATGACACCTAATTTCCACGGAGACACAGAAATCTTGGACACTCCAGAGCAATGGTACGGTAAATCAATTGATGAAATTGTAGATTATCGACACTCGTTGATTCGTGGAAGTACTAACATTGATGTTAAACAAGCAAGTAAAGGAGGAAGGTTGGTTGAGAATCTTCAAGAACTTGCTATGGCATCACAACCCGTCGACTTGGAACTTAAACTCACTAAAAAACCACAAAACCGTTTATCGTTTAATGAAAACTCTCAACCATTTGGCCCTTCTGCACCGCTAGAAAATTTTAGTACAAACACAGTAACAGTGGATCAAAGAATTGAAAAAGCATATTATGATAGAGATCAAAAATCGACTGAAGGAATAGTAGAGTTGTATAAGAAAGGAGTTCTTGTATCTAGAATCCAAAAATCACTCAGTGCTGGTAATCTGGGGATAGGAAATAATCGAAAGTTCGTACCAACACGCTGGAGTATTACTGCAGTAGACGACACTATCTCTAAAAATTTAATTGAAAAAATAAAAGATTATCAAACCATTGACGACTTTCGTGTATACACTCTTCAAAATCTTGATAATCTTTATGTTGCTATTCTGTTACCGACTAAATGGCAATTTGAATGGATTGAAGCTTGGTTCAAAAACACAACTTGGAATTTATGGGGAACGGAGCCATATCTTATAGGTGATCACGAAACCTACTATGGAAGAAAAGAATATGCTCGAGTTGGAGGTTGTTATTATTCAACAAGATTAGCTGTAGCTGAATCACTATTGTCAGAACAACGACAAGCTGGCGCTATCCTTCTTAGAGAAATACATCCTGGATACATCCTACCTGTTGGTGTTTGGAACGTTCGTGAAAGTATCCGTCATCAAATGCAAACAAAATACGAATCCTTCGATACTCTTTCTGATACACTTGAATACGCCTTTTCCAAACTCACTATAAAGAAAAATCAGTGGCTGAATTCCAGTTATCTACTAAATCATGTTTTATTCCAAAGGCGTTTAACGGATTATCTATAGGCTGCTTATATGGAATCTGAGCCTATATATCATTCAATAAACTTTATTTTTGCTAGGATTTACAAGTAATTTAGATATAATTGTCACGAGAAAAATACAACCAAGTTTTTGATTTACTAGAACAACACCATAAGTGGTTTTCTGAATCTATTCCTTTAATTGCATCTGAAAATATTCCTAGCCCTGCTGTACGGGAAGCCTACGCATCAGATTTCGGAAATCGTTATGCTGAGGGATGGCCTGGAGAAAGGGTATATGCTGGTTGTAAATTTATTGATGAAGTTGAATTAATTACAATCGATTTAGCTAAAAAATTATTTAATGCAGAATTCGCTGACGTTCGACCAATTTCAGGAGTTTGTGCTAATCTTGCTGTTTATTCTGCATTTACAAACCCGAACGATACAATGATGGCTTTACCTATTCCTTCTGGCGGACATATTTCACATGGACAGAAAAAATTCTCTGGTACTGCAGGATTAGTTCACGGATTGAATATAGAATATTTTGCATTCGATAGAGAAGAGATGAATATTGATGTAGATCAATCAAAACAACGAATTGAAAAATTAATTGCTGATAATAATAAACCTACGTTTGCTATGTTTGGAGGTAGTCTGTTCCTTTTCCCACACCCTATGAAAGAATTGAAGGACTTTCTAAAAAGTCATGATATTTTCATTTGCTATGACTCTGCACACGTTTCAGGATTGATTGCAGGTAAACAATTTCAAGATCCATTACGTGAAGGCGCAGAAACTATGACACTCAGTACACATAAAACACTTCCAGGTCCTCAAGGCGGTATGGTTTTATCATTTGACAAATATGCTGAAGATATAAAGAAATCAGTATTTCCTGGTAATACAAGTAATCACCATCTACATAGTGTTGCAGGAAAGGCAATAGCATTTGCCGAAATGATTGAATTTGGCGAAGAATATTCTGTACAAACTGTTAAGAATGCACGTGCTCTTGCCGAAGCGTTATCTTCAAACGGTATTGCTGTTTTAGGTGAAAAACACGGATTTACTGCTTCTCATCAGATTGCAGTTGATGTTTCAAAATATGGAGACGGAGGTAAATTTGAACATGAACTTGAAGATGCTAACTTGATTGCTAATAGACAATTGCTTCCTGGAGACATCAAAGCAGGAAGAGATTATGTTAGTCCAGGAGGAATTCGACTAGGTAGTTCCGAAGTAACTCGTCTTGGTATGAAAGAATCTGAAATGCAAGAAATTGCTAATTTTATCCATAGAATTATAGTCAAAAAAGAAAGCCCAGAAAATGTCAAGAAAGACATTATTGAATTCAGAAAACAATTCACCAAAGTTCATTATGCATTTGAAAACTTATCTGATGCCTACAAATACATCAAAATCCGTTAATAAAATTCTTTATTTTGTTAATATATTAATAGCAGTAAATAAAAAATAAACTATGAAATATACACAACCATTGTTACTATCAATTCTACTTTTAGCTTCTATCTTACTTATACCAGGGATTAAAGCTCACGATGGTACAGTATTTGAAGCATATACTAGCAACGCACCAACAATGGACGGTGTAATAAACGACGATGAATGGGCAGATGCAGCAACAACAACATTTTCACTTCCTGAAGGA
>CEOQ01116750.1_pt1 | contig 27006 bp, 22 predicted proteins | sample 361351 | NCBI WGS metagenome assembly CEOQ01 (sample SAMEA2619907, study PRJEB7988) | marine metagenome | biome: marine biome (ENVO:00000447); feature: deep chlorophyll maximum layer (ENVO:xxxxxxxx); material: "saline water (ENVO:00002010), including plankton (ENVO:xxxxxxxx)" | depth 60 m | reverse complement strand
GCTGTCATGGAGATAAACGGAAATGCTTTTTATTTAACATGGGATGCCAATGTAGAATTGTCACGTTTTATTCCTAGATTCTAATTCTGAAAGTAGTTCAGCAAATGGCCGTAATTCAGCCGACCCCTGATCACGTATTGGACAAGGCAACGATAGAACAACTGAAACGAGTTAACACGACTGCAGTTGTTGATGTACTGGCGCGTAATGGCTATGAGCCCCATTACGTATATATGCCTAATGTTAAGACTATGAATCCTGGACAAAGGCTTGTAGCAAGGGCCATCACTGTTCGGTTTGTGCCGGCACGTCCTGATGGGATGGCTGAAAAACCCGGTGGGGAAGAGTCCCCCGAGTTTGCTGCGTTCGAGCTTGCTGGTCCTGGGGACGTGATCGTAATGGAATCTATGCGTACCAAACGCATGTCGATTGGTGGGGATATCAAATTCCTGAGACTTAAACAGCGCCAAGTAGATGGCTTGGTTTGCGACGGTGGGATTAGAGATATGCATACCGTCAAAGATTACGGTGTTGGTATGTGGGGGTTGGACAAAACTTCTAACTTGGGAACTCGGGTCGGCACACCGTATTCCACAAATGACACAGTTGCCGTGGACGGGATATTAGTTCGTCCCGGCGACTACATTGTTGCCGACGACGATGGTGTTGTGGTCATTCCTCGTGTTGTTGCTCCTGATATCGCCTTAAAAGCTATTGAGTATGATGATCTTGAAGAGTGGATTCGTCGACGATTAGATCAGGAGCAATTGACGCCAGGTATTTACTACCCGCCTGATGACAAGGTGATCGCTCTGTACCGAAAATGGAAGGCCGAACAGCCCGACTAGAATCAGGGTCTTCTTGCTTTTCTATAGGTTGATCTCGATATCCATGCCATCGTAAGCGTACTGGATCTCTAAACCTTCTGATTCTTGAAGTTTTGCCAGTTGCATATTCACAGTTTCATGATCAATATCGTGGGTTGCATCCGTTAACAATGTTCGCGCTGGTCGTAATCGTCTGGCCTGATCTATCGCCTCCTCTAAGGTGAAATGTGTGCCATGGGTTCGTTTTGGGCGCAACGCATCGAGTATGAGCAATTCGGATCCGTGAATTAAACCTGCAGTGTTCTCGGATATTTCAGATGCATCGGATATGTAACTGACTGGACCAAATCGATAGCCAAATACCTCGCGATTTTTACCATGTTCAACAGGGAGTGGAATTATTTGGAGGCCATCGATCGTGAATGGACTTTCGTTGATGGATTTGAAATTCAGTTTTGCTACTCCGCCACCGCCAGTTTTTTTTGTTCGATCTACAAGGTAGTAAAACAATGATTGGACTTGTTTGTAATCAGGATCTCTTAGGTATATGGGTAGTGACTCTTGAGTGTTATTGGTCCAATCGCGAAGGTCATCTAACCCACCTATGGCATCGGCGTGTGCGTGTGTGATGACTAGCGCATCGATGCATTCAACTTTGAATTTTGGAAACCATTGTATGGCAGCTTCGTAAAAGAATTTTCCTGCATCGATGACGATATTGTTGGTCTGGCCATCTGTAAGTTGCCGCTGTATTAGAATTGACGTGTTGCGCCGCCGGTTTGGTGAACCCTTCTTGATAGCGTCTGGACATACTTTGCATTGGCTAGCAGGGTTCGTCAGGCATGAAACCCTTGGTACACCTTCGGAGGTGCCAGTGCCCAAAAATATCATTCTCGATTTAGAAGTTAAAACGCTCATATAAAAAGGATAACCGTTACTTGGGAGTTTCTCGGTACTTTGATGGTGTTATGTGAGGAATCAGGATCTCTTAATGTCTGTTGTGATTCATCACATTGATATAGAGCGCAAAAATGGAAAATTGAATTCCTGTCGCTACTGCAGTTTCCTGAGTTGTAGTACAGCGTATTTGGTTTCGGGACGGTAAACTTTGTGCGGTCAAAAATTGTTATTACTCAGGTGGTGAGATTATTCCACTGGTTAACTGATTAAGGTGAAGTATGAAAAAAAATATTCGAGGCGAACTTAAGAAAAGACTTCACAGTGGTGAGGTTGTCGTTGGTCCGTTTACGATCGTGCCATCTGCAACAATGATTGATGCACTCGGTTATGCAGGGATGGATTTTTGCATCCTAGACACAGAACACGGTCCTTTATCGATGCAAACCGTCACAGATTTGGTGATCGCAGCCCAGGGGACCGGAGTTGCCCCAATTATTCGGGTTGGAGGCAACGAGGAGTGGCCTATTTTACGGGCACTTGATATTGGTGCTGATGGAGTACAGGTGCCACAGATTAACGAAATATCCGATGCTCGGAGGGTAGTTCATGCTGCTAAATACGCTCCATTAGGTGAGCGAGGTGTTTCAGTATTTACCCGCGCCGGTAATTATTACAAGGATGATGCAGTTGACCACCCAGCACGTCAGAATGACGAGACTATGACCGTTGTTCATATAGAAGGGCAAAAAGGGCTCGACAACCTTGACGAAATCATGACCGTAGACGGCATAGATGTTTTGTTCTTGGGTCCGTACGATATCTCGCAGTCGCTCGGTGTGCCTGGAGATGTCCGTTCAAAGGTGGTAGAGGATGCATTGAAAAAAGCTGCAGCGAAGGCGAGATCAAAAGGTCGGGTGGTTGGCTCATACGCTAAAGATGTAGAAATGGGTAAGTGGCTTATAGATTTGGGCGTTCAGTATTTGTCTATCAATGTCGACGCCACGATTTACATGCAGGCATGTGAGCGCATTGCGCGAGCTTTGAAATAACGACTTCTATAGCTGATTTCTTGAATGGCTCGCATTGAGCATTCTTTAGCGATTCATGTCGCGTGAAAACCACACCTCCCCGGATGTTTATGGGTAGCAGTATTTCTCTGAAATGCTCGCTTGGTCAGTTATAGGCAAGCGGGGCATTAAGTTATCGTAATTACTGTCCGGGTGGGGTGTAAGTAACGCTTGCCGCGCCGCGTATTGCTTCAATACCCTCTTCATAACTTAGAAGTGGTGTCGTGGTGATATTTTGGACGGTGCCCGTTGATCCTACCGCGATAGCGACAGATGCAACTGACACATTGTCCGGGCCTTCTATAATTGCCACAATATCGTTACCGCCGAACGCGAAATAGTACCCGTGTAACTTCCCGTTTATCTGTTCTAACATTTTTCCTACAACTTCACGACGGTCAGTATCGCTGGAAGCCATAGCTTTGAATGCCTCTTTAGACAGTCTTCCCTGAATCATATAGAAACCCATATTTAATCTCTTTTTCTACTGTGTTTTGATAGATCGTGAAATTTATCAGAACTTGAAGTACACATGTTTAATCAGTGCGTCAGTTTTTGGGTTTAGGCGGAGACGTTTAGAGTGTCTGTCGAACGGCTTCTATGACTTTTTCGGGCGTCGGATATACCAATGGTTCGAGTGCAGGAGAATAGGGGACGTTCACCTGTTCTGATGCGACTACTTGGATTGGAGCCTCAAGAGACCAGAACGCATGTTGGGATACTATTGCCGCAATTTCTGAACCGGCCGAGCACATCTTGTGAGCAGGATCGACTACGACAAGCCTACCCGTTTTTTCGACGGATTCAAGGATGGTATCGGTATCCAGTGGCACCAGCGTTCTTGGGTCTATGACTTCTATTGAAATACCTTCCGGCTCCAGCGCGTTTGCTGCATCTATTGCATGCTGTACGCCGCCCGCTACCCCGACAATTGTCACGTCTGAGCCTTCGCGGACTCTGTTAGCCACTCCGAACGGCACTAGTAATTCTCCGTTAGGTAAATCTTCGTTGTTGGGGACTTCGCATCGGGAGCTTATAGCGATTCCATCCTCGAAAATCATGCATACATCGTTGTCGCGAACCGCTGTCTTCATTAATCCCTTTGCGTCATAAGCATTTGTCGGGCAGATAATTTTCAGTCCGGGTGTATTCATAAAAACGGGGTAATTTCGGTCGGAATGATGAGCTGCTGCTCCACGCGCATAAAACATCCTGATTCTGAATGTGACAGGAAGTTGTGCTTGACCCCCAAACATGTACCGCATTTTTGCTGCTTGAGAGATCATTTGATCCATTCCGACCCAGAGGAAGCTCGTGACAGTTTCGACGATTGGCCGCATTCCACACAACGATGCACCTAATGCAGCACCGAAGAAACCATTTTCTGAAAGAGGGGTGTCAAGCACCCGATCTTCTCCGAAACGTTCTGCCAGCCCCGCAGTAGCACCGTAAACCGAGTGGCGCAGATCTTCTCCCATGGTGAAAACCGAAGAATCCCGTTCCATCTCTTCAACGGTAGCGTCGACAATTGATTCTATGTATGTCTTGACTGGCATTTATGTCCTCTCGATTGATTCAATCGGTGGATCGCATTTAAATAAAGCTTTACGTGGATTGCCAGATTGTGAACCCTAAATTTCGCTGGTGCTCTACGTTATTTCAGACACAGGGTACTTGTTATCACGTTGATATGGGTGTTCATTTAAAATTAAATCTTGATTTATTCAGTGATTGGGGAATCCATATGGTTACGTTTTTGCGTTCATTTGAGCGCCCAAACTGATCCAGATCTGCGCATTTAGATTCTAGTTGTGGGACATGGAGATAAATTTATATCTACAGTAAATTTGTGTCTGGCTCGACGCCAAAACCTGGCGTATCCGTGATCTGTATATAACCGTTTTCAGGTTCTGGACTACCGATCCAAAGATTGTCTTTTTTCAAGGAACGCGTTCCCATGACTAGTTCTGCGAAATCCTCACATTGTGAAGCAGCTATCAGATGTAAACCCCAAGGCTCTCCACCTCGGTGCGGTACTACCGCTGTTTTATCCTGAATCGCCATTTCAACTATGCGTAATCCTGCTGTGATTCCACCGCACCAGGTAATGTCAGGCTGCCAAATATCGTAGGACTGATTCTTGGAAATTTCAGCGAACCCACGGTCGGTAAATTCGTGTTCTCCACCAGCCATATTTACTGGATGTATTTGTTCTCGAAGTTTGCCAAGTTCTGTTAAATCGTCTGGCGTCAGGACATCTTCAAACCAATGAATCCCGACATGCTGTAGCGCTGTATTCATTTGAATAGTTACGTCAGCATCCCAAGACATGTATACATCTAACATCACTTCTGCTTCTGATCCCAAGGCAGATCGCGCTGCTTCTGTGCAGCTTACGGCTGTCTCAATTGAATCTTTACCTGTCCAGCGGTGTGGGATTTTTTGGGCTGTAAAGCCCGTTTCCGCGTACCAATCGGTATCGACGCCTGTGGCGTAGCATCGCATGATTTGTTTGTTTACGGGATTTAAAAGTTTCGCTACTGGTTTTTTTTCAGCTTTGCCGAGAGCGTCGTAAAGAGACAAGTCGATTCCGCTTAAAGCCATGATTGCTATGCCTTTTCGACCATAAGGAATCGACTCGGTGTACAGGTAATCCCATATTTCAGAAATATCTGATAGAGAATTCAGTGGTCGGCCTACTAGGATTTCCGAAAAGTGTCCATTGACGATTTCTACTGCCGCTTTACCGCCACCGCCGAAACCCCATCCGGTTTGTCCGGTGTCGGTTTCTACCCGGACAACTATTTGCCACAAGTGCGTTCTCCAGGACGGTACGGTATGTTTATATTTTGGGTAAAGGGCCTTCACAGATGCAATTTTCATAAGGCGATTATTCAGGTGATTGGCTTCCAAGAACACTCAGGGATCTGATGTTATATCGTCTGCTTCGTTCAAAACATTTCTGCGCTAAAAATGCGTTGCAAATTTCTATGAAAAACGTCAGCCGATCGGGGGTTGACGATTTTTGGGTGTGAAAGAGTTAGCGCTGATCCGACTAAGAACTGGTATCTGACTTTACCGTGGGCAATATTCGTGATGCGATTTGCACCAACGTGAATCCAACGGCGCCCGTCCCTGCAATGATAGCTAACGCTATCGGAGCTCCAAGAGATTCGGCTGCATATCCCATAGTTAGAGCGCCCAATGGCATCATTCCGATAACGAGAAATCGGACACTAACAACCCGACCCCGTATATAGTCGGGTGTTGAAACCTGAACCACAGTCATGTTGACGACCATAAAAGATGTTGCTGAAAACGCTGTGATACTCACCATAATGATTGACAGCGCGTACCAGGGAGAAAGTGCAAAGCTCGCGAGGGCAGCCGCGGCTGTAAGCCCAAATATCAGTTCGAGCTTTTCATGTCCGATACTATCCCCAATTGCTACGACACTGATCGATCCGATAAGCGCCCCAACACCAGCAGCGAGCATAAGCACTCCGAGGCCACCCGCTCCTACATTCAACACGTCTTTGGCAAAAACTGGCATAAGTGATTGGAATGGTCCTACGGTTAAGATCATCACCATGGCACTTAACATAAGGAATCGAAGCGTTGGCGCGTTGAGTGCGTATGTCAGTCCGGCTTTGACGTTCTCAATTATTGAGCCTTTAGCCTGATTTACACTTGTGTGTTTTATTGGTTCAAGTGAGGAATAAAGTATTAAAGCTGGAATTACTAGGATCGCGCTAGCTCCAAGTGTCCACGTTGGTCCCAGTAACGGAAGCATTGCGCCACCGATTGCAGGACCTATTATTTGGGCTGAGTTGTATGTGGTAGACGAAAGACCTACTGCGGTGCGCAGTTGTTCTCTGTGCACTAACCCTGAAATCAAAGATTGTCGAGCTGAAACAGCTAAAGAGAAAGCGATCCCGTTAATTATCGAGACGCTGAGAATATGCCATGGGGCCATCATTCCTGCGACAGAAATGGCGAATAAGCCGAGGAAACTTAATAAGAGACTGACATCCGAAACGATAGTGATTGTTTTACGATCTACCCGGTCTGCCATTGCTCCGCCTATCAAGGATAGAAGTAACATAGGCATCATCATTGCAGCTGTGACCATCGTCACCATAAAAGGAGAATGGGTTAGATCGTACATCACCCATCCTCTAATTAACATCTGCATGTTGAAGCCAGTGAAAGTTGTGAAGCCAGCGGCCCAATATCGGCGGTATTGACTATTTCGAAGAACGCCAAGAGGATGCCCTCTGCGCATGTGGCGCACCGGTCGGGACCTAGGGGCGTTATTGGCAATCGGTTGAGTTGTACTCTGCGATTGGATCGCCTGTGGAGAAGCCGTAGTAAAAACTCCGTCCTGACTTTGGTGTATCAGGGACTATACTCTGCAAAAAATTCAATTTGGAAGGCACGGTGCCTGTTCCGTTGTTTAAAAACTTCGCGCTTCGTCTCTGAAATCTCAATAAATCTAGCATCGGGATTTCGGGATAAATGTTCGTCAACCTAAAAATTTAACTTTAGGTTAGTGGTCATATACTTACTTCCCAATTGAGATTGAAAAAAATGATTACGAACTCCCGTGATAATTAATGCAGTTGGGTATGTGATTATGTGTTTACGTCTCTACAATGGTCGGGTTGCTCTGTTTGGCAAAGCAGAAACATCGCACGGTCGGGGCGTGGCGCAGTGGTAGCGCACCCGCTTTGGGAGCGGGGGGTCGCAAGTTCGAGCCTTGCCGCCCCGACCACTATACGAGCCACTGATCTGCCACGCATCAGACCGTCTTCTCAACCTGATTTTCCACCTCTAATACGGCGGTGTCCATGAGAGTGAACGAAGAAAATTACAGAACCATCTGGTTAGATGATTCAGAGGTTGAGTTATGCATAATCGATCAGACTGAGTTGCCGCATAAGTTTGTTATCAAACAATTATCAAAAGTAGAGCATGCAGCGAATGCAATTAAACACATGCAGGTACGCGGCGCCCCGTTAATCGGAGTGACTGCTGCATTTGGCATGTATCTAGCGATGCTTCGAGATCCCTCAAACTACGGTATTGAGTCTGCATACGAATTGCTTTTGTCGACAAGGCCCACAGCAGTGAATCTCCGATGGGCCTTGGATCAGATGAAAGACAAGCTTTTATTAACTGCGGAAAAACAGAGGATTAATATCGCGAAAATTGCCGCAACCCAATTGTCTGATGAAGACGTTGAGCTTAATCAAATGATCGGTGAACATGGGCTGAATCTCCTCAAACAACTCAGTATTGAACAGGATGAAGTCTCTCCTTTGAGAATCTTGACCCACTGCAATGCAGGGTGGTTAGCGACGGTTGACTGGGGTACAGCCTTAGCACCCATCTATAAAGCGCACGATGCTGGAATACCTGTTCATGTATTAGTAGATGAAACCAGACCTAGAAATCAAGGAGCTAGCCTCACAGCTTGGGAGTTAGGCCAACATGGTGTGCCCCATACGATAATTGCTGATAATGCAGGAGGGCACTTAATGCAGCACGGATTAGTGGATCTATGCATTGTAGGGAGCGATCGTACTACCTCTTCGGGCGATGTGTGTAACAAAATTGGCACATATTTGAAAGCTTTGGCCGCCCACGATAACGATGTGCCATTTTATGTTGCGGTTCCTAGCTCAACGATTGACTGGCGAATTTCAGACGGCGTTAAAGAGATACAGATAGAAGAAAGGGCACCCGAAGAATTATCCGTAGTAAAGGGCGTTGGAGAATCAGGGGAAATCATCGATGTCAAAATCTACCCTCAAGGTAGTGATATCTCAAATTTTTCATTTGATGTGACTCCAGCAAAATATGTGACTGGATTAATAACAGAGCGGGGGATTTGCCAAGCATCAAGAAATGGTTTGCGATCATTGTTTGGAGACCAATCTTATGTTTAGCGAATGGTCAGATAAAGAATTCTCCGAGATAAAATCTCATATGCTTTCTCGAGAGTTGTCCGAAGACGTAGCACTTTGTGTTTACGTTACAAGATTAATTGGACGAAATGCAGATCTTGTTTTACACGGCGGTGGGAATACCTCGGTTAAGACTACAAGAACTGATATTTACGGTAATAAGGAAGCAGTGCTTTGTGTTAAAGGTAGTGGTTGGGATATGGCGGAGATATTGCCAGCAGGACTTCCTCCTGTTCGCTTGTCACCACTTCAGAAATTGAAGTCCCTTGAGTCTGTTTCTGACGATCAGATGGTCAATTGCGTTAGATCCAATCTATTGGATTCTGCTTCGCCAACTCCTTCAGTTGAGACGCTTAGCCACGCGTTCCTTCCTCACAAATTTGTAAATCATAGTCATGCTTCAGCAATTTTAAGTGTCACCAATCAGGAAAACGGTGAGGAGCTTTGTAAAGAAATTTATGGCCAAAGGATGGGAATAGTTCCATATATAAAACCCGGGTTTGATCTGGCAAAACGAACATTGGAGGTATTTGAACAGGATGTCGAGGTTGATGGCCTTATATTGCTGAATCACGGCATTTTCACTTTTGCGGACGATGCCAAAACCTCTTATGAGTCCATGATTGATGCCATATCGACTGCTGAGAAAAAACTTGCTAATGGCAAAAGGAAGGTTTTTGAGTCCGTATCAGTCACTCCTCGACGGGAGAACATATCGACCTTCGCTCCGATAATTAGGGGCGTGTGTGTTTCTCAAGACGAGCGGGTTTCGAACGGGAAAAATGATTCGCTTAATAAATTGGTTATTGAATCGCGAATCACTGATCGTATTCTTGAGTTTGTGAATGGAAAAGAGTTAGAGAGATATAGCCAAGCTGGTGTTGCTACACCGGATCACGTCATTAGGACTAAGAACAATCCATTGATTCTTGATCTGTCATCGATAAGTAAATCTGCAAATTTATTGGAACATGTTAAGCAATCGGTCAAATCGTTTCAGGAAAAATATGACTCTTATTTTCATAGACAGGTGAAAAATAAGGGATTGGTGAAAACGAAATTAGATTCTATTCCTAGGATAATACTTGTCCCAGGTTTTGGATTGTTTGGGCTGGGACGCACACATAACGATTCAGTTATATCGGCGGATATAGCTGAAAGTTTTATCAACACAATTAGGGGCGCTGAGTCTATCGGAAGGTATAAGTCCCTCAATGAATCCGATGTGTTCGATGTCGAATACTGGTCTTTAGAACAGGCGAAACTCTCCACTTCTGACAATTTACCACTTCTTGGTAATGTTGTTGCGATAACTGGAGGCGGGGGAACGATTGGAAATGCGACCGCGGATGAGTTCAGTAAGCTTGGCGCTGAGGTGGCCGTTTTAGACCTGGATTTTCCGGAGGGTAAGGGATCATATTTGCAACTTTCTTGTGACGTTACCGATCCCGCAAGTGTCAAAAAAGCCTTCGAAAGAATATGTGAGCATTTTGGTGGATTGGATATCGTGGTTTCGAATGCTGGAGCAATGTACCAAGGCAACATGGAAGATGTGAGTGGCGAGACTTTGCGGAAGAGTTTTGAGGTAAATTTCTTTTCGCATCAAACCGTCATGCAAAACGCTGTGCGAATAATGAAACTTCAAGGAATGGGCGGGAGTTTATTGTTGAACGTCTCGAAGCAAGCGGTGAATCCGGGAGTAAAAGCCGGTCCATATGGAATAGCAAAAGCGGCCACTCTGGCGTTGATGCGTCAATACGCGATAGAGGTAGGTCAATATGGCATACGGGTCAATGCAGTGAATGCAGATCGTATACAAAGTGGGCTTCTTACGAAAGAGATGATTCGTTCACGAGCATCTGCGCGTGGAGTCGATGCAGCAGAATATTTGACGGATAATATACTCGGCCGAGAAGTGACGGCTCAAGACGTGGCTATGGCATTTACAAACTTGGCGTTATCTCAACGTACTGTCGCCAATGTCGCCACAGTTGATGGCGGGAATATTGCAGCAGCTCTCAGGTGAATGTTGGCGTATGGTTTCAATTCCATTAATTCTTTTACCCCCTTCCGAAGGTAAATCTTCGGGAGGTAAGGGGCGCACATTAGATATAGCCTCTTTATCCTTTTCGTCGTTAAACGAAACTCGAAAGCGGATGATAAAGGATCTAATCGACGCAAATTCGAAACCGGAATATGCTCTGCGATTACTCGGCCTAAAAGGGAACTCTCTTGAGACAGCGAAACTGGATAATTTAAGTGTCGAAAACACCTTAACAAAGTCGGCTATTGAACGTTATACAGGAGTCATGTTCGACGCTATCTGTTATCCGACACTCACTGATGCAGAGAAAGTAAATTTCAATGAGTCTGTGTTTATTATGTCCGGTCTTTTTGGGATGGTTCGACCAATGGACATGATACCGGTATATAAGTTGAAGATGGGCGCCAAATTGCATAACGGTAAAGCCTGCTCTTGGATCTGGAAACCGTTATTGACCGACATAATTGCCCAGGAAGGCAGAGATCGAGTCATATGGGATTTACTGCCGGTTGAACACAGTGCTGCATGGGATCCTTTGGGCGTCAATGCTGCAACTCGGTTTACGGTTAAGTTTGTACAACGTCGCCCAGACGGGAATCTTAAGACTGTCAGTCATTGGTCAAAAACGCTCAAAGGGGCTCTAGTTCGCTTTCTAATTTCCAACGCTGAAAAATCCGGTTCAGTCAAAACAGCGATGACATTAGTCTCAGGTTTCGTACATCCTGAAGGATATGAGTTGAGCGAAGAATATACCGTTGAAAGTGATTCGGTGACTCAACTTGTATTTGTTAGAGAATTGGTTGGATAGTGCATCATTTGATCTAATAATTTTTAGTCAGGTGATGATTAGTCGCTATGCATTTCCCTAAATAAATAACCTTGTATTGGTTTAATGGATTAGCCACAAATCCTGTTGTGAATCGATCTGTTGTTTGGTGGCGTTGAGGGTAAAATGTTGGTCCTTTTGACGGATTACTCTTCACCTTTCAGTATCAGTCATGAATTACGCATTAGGAGCGGTCAACGGAAATGAAAGTTGGATTTAACATGGGAGTCGACCCGGTCGACTATAAAGCTGCCTCTGTGGATGAAGATGACTTGAAGTTTGCCGCTCAAATGGGCGCTAGTCATGTTGTATTACAGTCATACGCCGATGCAGGAATCGTAAAAGGTGATGCACGTTGGGAATATGATGATCTGTTGCAGCTACGCGATAGGGTCGAATCAGCCGGGCTTGTATTGGAAGCCCTTGAGAATGTGCCTTTGAAATTTTACGATCAGGTAATGCTTGGTGGTCCGGATCGTGACAGACAGATTGAGAATATGGTTTACACAGTTCGCAATATTGCCCGGGCCGGAATCCCTATTTTTGGTTATCACTGGATGCCTACTCTGGTTGGGCGTACCTCTCTTAGCACAGAAAATCGTGCCGGATCTCTGGTTACGTCCTTTGATCTTGACGAGGCAAACAAAGAGCCATTACTTAGAGACCGATGCTATTCGGAAGAAGAGATGTGGGAGAATTTGGAGTATTGGATTAAGATCATAATTCCGGTGGCTGAGGAGGAAGGCATTAGAACAGGAATTCATCCTTGCGATCCTCCTGTTGAGTATCTGAAAGGGATTCCTCAACTGTTCCGTAGTTTTGATTCTTACAAACGACTTATTGGGATTGTCGAGTCACCATCAAATTGCATTGAATTTTGTCAGGGTACATTCAGTGAGATGGATGACGCGAAAAATGGCGGTATTTATGAGATGATCGAATATTTTGGCGAGCGTCAAAAAATCTTATATGTCCATTTTAGAAATGTATCCGATACGGTTCCGAAATTCCGTGAAGAGTTTATTAACACTGGTCATGTCGATATGTACAAAGCCATGCAATCTTACAAAAAGGTGGGCTTCGAGGGAATGTTCGTGGATGACCATGTGCCTGTCGTAGTAGGTGACAGTAATTGGGGGCATCGTGGAAGGGCGTTTGCTAATGGTTACATCCAAGCATTAATGGATGTGGTTAACAATCGATAATGAACCGCACATTGACTTTTCGTTATGTGGAGGTTTATGAATATCTGTCGTTCTGTCTTTTTAATCTATCTCGAAGTGCCTGGACTCGCATTTTCAGCATGTGATTACAGCGAGCCATCTATAACCATGTCTATTACCGCCGGTTTTCCGGAATCGATGGCGGAGTTAATAACGGAGTCTATGTCAGCTGGGTTTTCAACTCTCCATCCCTGCATATCATAGGCTTGAGCTTGCGCTGCGAAATCAAGCGGATTTGGGAAATCCATAGCGAAATATGAGTTAGGCTGATCAAATCCGTTGAGGCGATGATAATGATTAGCGTTCACTTTTAAAACCCTGTAGGAAGCGTTATTACATATAACGAAGATAGCAGGGATATCGGAATTTACTGCAGTCCATAGCGCTTGGATTGTCATGATTGCGCTGCCGTCTCCGATCACGCCGATTGCCGGTTGTGACGGACTACCAAGCTTGACACCCATTATCGCGCCCATTCCCCATCCGATTGCCTGACCTCGGCAGCCGTAATAAGTGCCGTCTTTGGATGGAGACAATGCATCAAATAACAGGCCACCGGTGCTGACTGAATCATTAAATACTGCAGAATTCTCAGGTAAGGCTTTAGCTAGATGATTTACCATCATTGCCGGAGACATTGGCCTGCCTTTTGTCGAAATACTTGCTAGTTTCCTAAAGGCTTCTGTATATGCTTTGCTTTCGGCGGCCGCTTCTTTTGATCGACCTTTCACCGCTTCTATGTCTGAGCCATTTAGTTCGAGTGTCAGCGCTTCAGCTAGTTGGGCCAGAGCTTTGCCAGGAGAGGCAACTATCCCTATGTCCGTTGGTTCTGACTTCCCGATGGCGTCGGCGTTGATATCGATATGGACTAACTTTGATTTTGCTCCGATGAATTGTCCTGGTTGGTAGAAGAAATCTTCAAAGACTGGGCAGCCTACGGCCACTACGACGTCGGCTGAACGTACAGCATTGACGGCCTCGATTGTGCGCATGTTGAGATTGCCCTGCCATAACGGATGGTTTGCTGGAAAGTTCACACCGGTGGAGCCGTGCCCGTAAGCCCGCATTCCACCTGCCTCTGCTACAGCGACGGCAGAACTTGTTCCGTTGGTATCCAAAACCCGATCGCCTACTATCAAGATTGGCCGTTTTGCGCCGGATATTAATCGACAAATATCTTCGATCAGTTTTGGGTCAGCTGATGGTGAGATGGCTGTTTCGGATGATGGAATCAGATCGACCTCAGCGGTGTCATCAAAAGCATTTGCTGACATTGCTACGAAAGTTGGTCCTGTTGGAGCGGTTCTAGCTTCTTGGAATGCGCGGCGAATGACCGAAGGAACCTGCTCTGCGTGGGTTATCTCAGTGCTCCATTTGGCATAAGGGCGTGCCATATCTGCCAGGTCGGAGCGCCCAGGGGCTATTTTACGGATGTCCTTGTTCCCAGCGGTCATCACCATTGGGGTCCCCCCATAGAGTTGGTCGATCATCAGGGAGAGGCCATTTGACATTCCGTTATCAATATGGAGGCTGACTAGTGGTACTTTTCCCGTCGATCTTGCATAACCTTCTGCGAGACCGACGGCAACGCCTTCTTGTAGTACTAAGACGTATTCGATCGATGGGTATTGATCCATCACCGCCATCATGGGTGCTTCGCTGGTGCCAGGATTGCCGAACATGTATTTGACGCCTTCTGCCTCGAACATCTTAAGTAGTGCGTGTTTGCCAGCGATATGTACCAAAACCTGAAATCCTTTTTAAAAAATGTTGTTAAGAGTGATCTGCCACTAGAATCCAGAAGCGCCTTTGATCAATAGTTCCCTAAGTTGAGTAGCAACGATCTCGACCTCACCATCCTGTAGATTAAGTGGGTCAATCCACATGCATTGAGCAGGGTCGCGATAATCTGTGGCTGTGTAAATGCGAGGCGATCCGGCCTTTAACCTTTCGGCAATTTCCGAGTATGTTGGTCCTTTCCAGTCTTTGTTCAACACTATCACTGCGTGTGGTATGTAGTGATCGTAATCATGTGTAACTTTTGCAGATAGCCCTGGAATTTCAGCAATCTGATCGACAATGAAATTCATTTGGGTGAGATAGTTTTTTGTCTCCTCTTTTTCATCAATTTCTGTGAATACTTTAAGGGCTGCGAGAAGTCCAGCTATTTCTTCTTTAGAGACTTTCTGTGCCCTCGTTACACCGGGATTTGGAGCGTTATTTAAACGCGCATATTCGATCCACTCGGTCTTGCCGACCAAGAATCCCGTACTTTGAGGTCCACGTACAGCTTTACCGCCAGAAAAACTGACTAGATCGGCTCCTTGCCGGGTGTATTTCGTAAGATTTTCTCGTGGCGGAAGCATCGAGGCACAATCTGCTAGGACTGGAAGCCCATGGGTGTGGGCTAGATCGGAAAGTTCTGTGAGTGGCACTCCAGTTTTTTCTTTGTACGGTGATTCGAGATGAATTAACGCTGCTGTATTTGGTCCAATTGCAGCAGCGATTTCTTCAATAGTGCAGTCGGTAGTCCGGCCAACTTCAACGAAACGGGAACCTGGAGCAAGGTAAAGATGATCATATACAAATCGATGACCTCTTTGGATTATCAGCTCGTTGGGCATTCCATCCGTGATAGGCAATTGCGAGATGTGAGCGGGATCATCCTTGGCCATCGCAGCCGCTGCTTGTACTACCAGCCCTCCAGACGCCCCAGATGTTACTGTTGCAGCTTCGTTTCCTGTTAGTAGGGCAATTTCATTTCCTGCGGCGAGTAATAGTTCCTCTAGGTCGACAAATACTTCGCTCATTGCGTTCATCGCCTCGACGGATTCCGGACGGGGTCTAGAGCCCGAGTGTTTTGTGTTTGGACCTCCTGCATTTATGAGCGGAATGACTCCTAGTCTTTCGAGTATTGAATGACCGGTTGACCTGCTTGTTTCTCCGATTGAGTGAGTTTCATCCAATTTATTAGTCTCCACTTGCGTGACTGGATTCGGCTTTATTTGTTTTCATTTCCGGCCAATCCGGAATCAATTGCGCTTTAGTATTTTCTAGTAAAAGGATTGCAGCTGCACCGGCAAGGCTAAATACTGCGGAAAGTATGATTGCCCATGTATACACGCCTGTGATGTCAAACACCAGACCCGGAAGCAAACCCCCTAGTGCCATTCCCAATCCAGCTCCGAGTAGTTGCCAGCCGTATGTTGCCCCCATTGGAGAATGTCCGTAATACTGTCTGTTGACCACAGGAAACGCGGTTCCCTCTCCTCCGTAGGGTATCGCCCAAACTATTGCAAAAATGTAAAAGTCAAGGGTTGAATCCGCTGTAAGTAATAGAAGAACTCCTAGGCCCTGTCCAAGAAATGAAAAGAACATCACTGTTTTTGAATTGAACCTGTCGGCAAGGACTGGTGTGACAAATCGTGTGGTAACGCTGACCACTGATAGTGTGGTCAAGACTCCCGCTGCTGTGAGCGGTCCGAGTCCCTTCGATATGCCCAAAGGGATGACCCCGACCAGTATCACAGCATGTCCGACACAACCAAGGAAATGGATGTTGATGAGGTTCCAGAAGGCATTTGTTTTGTAAACATAACCTTGAAATTCCTGCTGTGTAGAGATGAATATATTACCGCTGGTTATTAAGGGTTTGTCGGTTGATTTGATGCCATAGGCTTGACGTCCAGCTTCTTCCGGGGTGTTTCGGAAGAAAAGTAATATAAATAGCAGTATCGCAGTCCCTAGTGTTCCAACGAATATGAACGCCTGACTCCAGCCGACCGTATCAAACAGCACAGCGAGTATCTGGACGACCAAGGCAGGGCCCAAGCTCCAGGAAACCATCATGATCCCGGTCCCCAGCCCTAAATGCCGACGGAACCATGCTGCCACGGCAGGCACAACAGGTACTAGCAGCATCGCTTGTGAAATTCCGAAAATCAGTCCGTAAGCGATATATAGCTCCCATATCGCTTTAGTTTGAGAAGTCCACATCATTCCTATGAAGAAAAGTACAGTTCCGGCCAGCATGGTGCTTCGGGCGCCAAATCGATTACCAAGGTGTCCTGCAATTGGGGATGTCAAGGCGGTGATAACCGACATCAACGCGTATGCAAGGCCTATGGCCCCCGGAGACCAGTTAAATGTTTCGACAAGTGGATCAATCAGTACCCCAAATGCCATGCGAATGGCTGCCCCGACCATTTGCACTACGCCTGCTATTGCGACAATTACCCAGGCATAGTGAGCGATTGTGTGTTGGCTAAGTCCTAATTTGGTGTCGAGCCAGAGTGCAGCGTTTCGCATTTGTTAGGTGTTTAGTGGAGGGGGCAGGTCAGCAGTAAACCCTTTTCCCACCATTCAGGTTCAACGCCGGACCTCGTAATTCCAGCTTCTGTTGCGCGGTCTGTTATACGGTTTGAAGAAGCCCATGCTCCGAAATAAACAAGAATGGCTAATGTGCCAATGACCGAAGTCATCAAGAGTCCGAATCCTAGAAAAGGCCTGCCAGTTATCTGGAATCCATCTAAGACTGGACTGTCATTTGTTTGTCGATCTTGGGTACGGAATTTCACTGAGAAATCTTACGCTAGATAAAATAAAATGACATTAAGAAAGAGTGGTTACTTTATGGGATGAAATCCAGTCTTCATCGAGTTCGATTCCTAAACCGGGCTTGGTTGGTGCTTTAAGGTTCCCGTTCTGGTCGATTTCCAACTGGTCGGTGATCCCCCATTGATGGACTTCTTTCGGAAGCCAGTATTCGAAATAAGTGCAGTTGATCGATGACATCATTACATGTAGGTTGGCCGCATTTAGCGCGGAGTTGCCTGCAAGGCCAATTTCGCAGAATTTATTGAATCCCTCAACAAGTGACATCTGTTTTTTGAGACCTGTAATTCCGATTTTTCTGACCGTTCCACGAATCAACCTGACTGCGTTCATTTGTATGAAATTAGCTGCCTCATGGAACAGGAACCCTGTCGAGTCGCTCATGTTGAGAGGTGTTTCAAGCCTGTTCGTTAGTTCACAGATGGACTGGATGTCGTTTACCGGAATAGGGTCTTCATACCAAAAATATTCGTTCGCATCCAAAGCATGACCTACATAAAGCGCCTCTCGAAATGAGTATCCGTGATTTCTGTCCAGCATTAACTCCATTTCACTCCCTACTGCCTCTCGGACTTTTTCTACGGTGATAGCGGCATCATGTGCTGATAGGGGTCCTGGATGGATCTTGTATGCCTTAAATCCGGTTGATTTCAGCTGCAGAGCTTCTTCAACAAACTTTTCTGGTTTTGAATGGCGAGGAGGATAAGTTGCATAAACAGGGATTTCGGATCGTGCTGTACCGAGTAATTTGTGAATTGGCTTGCCTGCTGATTTACCCGCTATATCCCAGAGTGCTACGTCTAGTGGTGCCCAGCTTGGTTCAATAGGGGAACCGTGACCGGCGATCACGGGGAGTTGATTCCATAGCCACTCCCTATCGGACCAATCGCGATTCATCATCAACGGTTTCAATTTACTTATTATGGAGTTCATTCTTTGAGATGAATCTGCACCCTGATCCCCAATAAACGCATGTCCTTCTAACCCGTCTTCTGTATTCACACGAAGCACGCCCTGACGGGTCATTCCACCTAGGTTTGCTCGTTCATCTTGGACGAGCACAGAAGGTGGGTCCCGTTCGATTACATCAATCGTGATATTGGTGATTTTCATGATTTAGTTCAGTTTTATCTCTCTAGAATATTCTTGTTAGATTATTCTAAGATATCTTCATCAGCAGGCTAAGCAACCAACACTAAATTTCTAGTAGATCGGACAGAATTAGGTGTACCTGGTCTCCTCTGGTAATTGTCAATATTCTCTTTCATGTTAATGAACTGGGCTCACCCGGCAGATTGAGCATAGGTAAGATGGATTTTGTCCGAACTGGAATTGCGCGTAGTCGCCTAGATCGGTGGATTGGCATATTTATTTGATTTCGGTTGATTTGGAGAACCCATTGTCGTTTGATACAGATTTCAAGTTCATAAAAGGGCGAGTTGCTGTTCTCGCTGCTGCAGCTATGAAACAGGATAGGATGCCCGGGCTATCTATCGGTGTAGTTCGGGGTGATTCCTTGGCTGTACATTATTCCTTTGGAACACAGAAACTCGGGCATCACTTACCGTTTACACCTCAAACAATTTCTCGTGTTGCGTCAATCACAAAGACTTTCACGGCGACAGCGATTCTTCAACTTAGAGATTTAGGCCAGCTCGAGCTTGATGACCCTCTGCTAGTGCACATGCCCGATTTCACCGTAGCGTCCGCACTGAAAGGAACTCTTGAGAAGGTGACGCTGCGGCGTCTTATGACTCACCATGCTGGGCTAAGAACCGAGCACCCTCTTACAGATTGGGATGTTCCATCATTTCCGACGTCACGTGATTTACTAGACGGACTTGAGGGCCTTGAGGTGGTTATTCCACAGGATAGCCAATGGAAATATTCCAATGTTGGGGTGGGTTTATTAGGTCATGTGATCGAAGCTGTTAGCGGATTGCCATATGAGCAGTACATATTCGAAGAAATCACTGGTCCTTTGGGACTGCAAAACACCCGTCTGGAATTAGATCCAGCCCAGGTTGACTTGAAGGCTACAGGTTATAGTCGACCGGTACCCGGCTCCGATGACCTTCGAGAAGCTCCGTATTCTTCCTTGCTTGGCATATCCGCAGCGGGTCAATTGCATTCTAATGTTGAGGATTTGGCAAAATGGATGTCATTTCAGTTCACATCCGGACGTAAGAATCACCGGAGTCAAGTTCTATCTGCAGCTTCTCTAGCGGAAATGCATCGTCCTAGTTACATGTCCAGTGATTGGACAACTGCCCAGGCGATTGGATGGCGAATGAACCGTCGAGATGACCTTGTGTTGCATAATCACGGTGGTGGGATTCATGGTTTCGCCTCGAACATGGTTTTCAGTTTGGAAGCACAAACCGGTGCTATCGTCCTAGCGAATGTATGGCCAGCACCTACTCCCGTTCGGTTAGCTGAAGAAATCACGGAAATGGTTATCAGGGAACTTGGCCCTTTGGCGGAACAAACGTCCTCAGACTTAGAGGACGTTGACGAACAGCAGGTTCAACCTTTCCTTGGCCGGTATTGGGCCGAACCAGGTGTTTTTGTTGATGTTGTTTTCAGTGATACAGGGTTCGGACTCGGATCTCCCAAGGATGGTGATTACAGTTTGCATGGTCCCGCTTGTTTTAAACGAGATCCTAAAATAGTGAGCGATTTATCATTCCGGGTTGAAAGAGGACGAGCGGCTGGTGAGCTTGTGGAGTTTTCCCGAGAGTTATCTGGCAAAGTAAAAGATTTTCGTCTTGGTGGATTTCTATATAAACGGGTTGAATAACCTTGTTTCCGAAAAGGAAAGTCATATGACCGGCGTGTTCGAAATAGCTGACAACTTCGTAAGCACTGTGGCTAAACATAACCCACTTTCAGCCACCCATATGGGTATCAGGGGTAGTGATCATATGATGCCGGATTACTCACCTGATTCTGCACATTCGTTTTATCGTGAAACCGCCAAAGCCCTAAAGGAGATGGAAGCTGCTGTTCCGTTGAATAACCGCGAGAGGATGTGTAAGGGCACATTTGTAGACGCGTTATCTGTTTCTGTTGAGCAATTTGAATCTCATGATTATCTTCGAGATATAAATGTTCTGTTTTCACCGGTTCAAAGCATTCGTTCTATTTTTGACCTTATGCCGAAAGATTCTGTAGAGGCATGGGAGAATATTGCCTCCAGGATGGAAAAGGTCAAGGATTCCCTGTCTACTTACCAAGATGCACTCGATAAAGGCCGTGCGGAAGGATTAGTTTCTTCCCGCCGTCAGGTGAATGGCTGTGCCGATCAATGTGCAGTTTGGGCAGGGAATAGGAACAGCCCACCGTTTTTTGATTCTATGGTCGACGCTTTCGATACCTGTGAAATTTCTGATGGATTGCTAGGCATCCGTCTTGAAAAAGCCTCCAAATCCGCTAGTAAGGCCTACGCTGAGTTTGGCAGTTACCTTAGAGATGCTTATCTGACGGATGCTACGCCCTTTGATGGCGTAGGACGTGAACGGTACGCACTATCAGCTAAGGGCTATTTGGGTATGAATATTGACCCGGAAGAAACATATGACTGGGGATGGGAGCAGCTTGAGTGGGCGAGATCGGAGATGCTGAAAACCGCATCCGCTATTTCGCCAGGGGCTTCGATAGACGAAGCTATAGAAATTCTTGATTCTGATCCAGAAAGAATGATCAAGGGCGAAGACGAATTTCGCCAGTGGATGCAAGACTTACAAAATCGAACTATAGAGCAAATGGATGGTGTTCATTTCGATATCCTCGAACCGGTTCGTGAGATAGAGGCACTCATATCACCACCAGGTGGTGCTCTTGCCATGTATTACACAGGGCCATCTGAAGATTTTTCCCGCCCCGGCCGCACCTGGTATCCGACTGGAGGGAAGACAGAATTTCCGATATGGCGTGAAGTTTCGATTGCTTATCACGAAGGTGTACCAGGCCATCATTTCCAGATTGCTACTAATGTAGCTATGACTGAAGAACTGTCGCGCTACCAACGCCTCTTGGCGGGGACTTCGGGATATGTAGAGGGATGGGGGCTTTACGCAGAGCGTTTGATGGGCGAGCTAGGTTATCTGGAAAACCCTGACTACTATATGGGCATGTTGGATGCTCAGGCTTTGCGCAGTGTCCGAGTTATTGTGGATATCGGGATGCATCTGGGACTTGAAATCCCAGGGCACTCAGAATTTCACCCAGGGGAAATATGGAGTGGTGATCTGGCTTTGGAGTTCATGCGCGAGCGTGTTCATTTCCCGGCTGATTTTGTAGCATCTGAAATAGATCGTTATCTAGGGATTCCTGGGCAGGCTATCAGCTATAAAGTGGGAGAAAAAGTTTGGCTTGAAGCACGTGATGCTGCAAAGCAATCTGAAGGGTCATCGTTCGATCTTAAAGCTTGGCATAACGATGCTTTGAAGTTAGGTCCTATGGGACTTGGCCAGATGAAACAAGAGCTTGGAGAGACCCGAGGTACTGATTGAACGAAGGTGTTTTTACGTTCAGGCAAAATACGTTTAGGTAAGACTTACTTAGACGTCTATGGCCATTAATTCCTCGGCGTAAATAACCTGTCCGTTATAGATTTCCCTGATGTCACCAAGTCCTTTTTCAAGTGGACCGTGTGAAGCTATATGCGCACCCATGTGTACCAATATTAGTTTCTTTACCCCGGCTTCTTCTGCCATGCGGGCGGCTCCAGTTGTCCCGCACTGTCCAGGGGCTTCGCCATCGGCATCCATGTCTTCTTGGTCATCCCAACACATACACAACATCACATCGGCATTTCTTGCTAGGTCAATGACTGATTGGCAAGGTTGGGTGTCACCTGTGAATACAACCGACTTCCCTGACTTGGTTTCTATCCTGTAAGCCAGTGAATCTAGATAGGGCTGCACGTGCTCGGCGTTAGTGGAGGTTACTTCCCAGTTGTTTGCCGTATGCACTGTTCCGACACCGACATCAGTAGCTTGCACTTGCGGTGCTTTTCTTGGCAGCACACCTCCTCGATTCACATAGACTTTTTGTGATAACGGATGGTAGATACGGGCTTTCCAGTCGTGTGAGAAGATTCCGTTCTCTCCAATTACACCTTCGGTGATCATTTCAGTCAGCGTTGGGCCGAAAACTTGGAGCTTATTTTCCTTGCCAATTGACTGGTCGAATCTCGTGAGCAGAAAACATGGGTAATCGATGTCGTGGTCGAAATGATGGTGAGTGAAAAATATGTAGTCAATATCCGTAGGCCAGAGACCAGCTTTCACTAGTTTGTGCGTAGTGGCCGGTCCGCAATCAAACATTATTTTTTCACCCTCGATCTCCAGTACGTAGGCTGACCCGAATCGAGTTGGTGTTGGAGTGGGAGTACCTGCTCCTAAAATGTACAGTTTTGGCATTAAGTGACACGTCCTCTAAGTCTGAGCACACTCTTGTGGTGTGTCGAGAGTGAGTTTGCTTATGTTTAACTATTGGAAGCATAACTATGCCCCCGAGTTTTAGGATTCTCCGAAATCTCATAAATATGAAGATTCATCAAAACTCGTATAAAACAGTACTAGGAAATAATTAGCTGTTACCGGATAGTCTCCCGCCATTCGTTTAATCAAATTCATGAAACCAGAGAATTCATGATGAAAACTGGAGACAGGTGTGATGCTGTATTTCCGATCATGTATGCGATGTAAGGAAGGTACCGTCGAGCTAGGTTCTGATAACTTCGGATCTTTTCTGAGTTGTATCACTTGTGGCTACACAATTAATTCCCGGTCTATTCGTTCCAACGGTTCGATTGCCGAGCCAGCGACAGTTGATGAAGAGGTTGTAGTAGCACCTATGCTGGAGCCTGTATTGGTCGCAGAGGATGTGGTTGATATCGAAGTCGAATCAGAACCCGATATTGACTTGCTTCAGGAAGACCTTGAGGCTTTCAATTTAGAAGAAGCGACTGCTATTTAGACGAGGCTCACGCTGAGTTGTTTCCCCGCGGGAGCGAAGATTCAGTGAATTTGGGCTAGCGGTTCTATTTTAAGTTCCTGGGTCGTCGTGTTGAACCATTCGATTACCTCGCGATGGAGCGGTATGCCGTCACGTTCTCTTATCTGTGTTTCTTCGTGCTCTGGGAGTCCTGCGTAGTAAACTCGATCATTCCCAGGAGATGGAGGGGTTTCTACAAGGTAGGTTAGAAACTGGTCCATAGAGGTCTTAAATTCACCAACATCGCGAAATGCATCGATGCTGAATGCTGCGACGAACTGTGATCCGTTACGCCGTGGTCCCGTTCCTGTCGGGTTAATGGCTCCGAAAATTCCGGCCGAAAGGATTCCTGAGAACACCTGTCCAATTACTGCCATTCCATACCCTTTATGTGATCCAAGCTCTCGTGTTGAGCCCCAGGGTAATAATCGAGTTTTTTCGGGCACATCTTGAGTTTCCATTATCGGCGTTCCGTCTTCCTCTGCAAGTAATCCTGGAAGCAAACGCGCACCTGTTCGTCTGAGAAGTTGTATCTTATTGGCTGCTACCGATGATGACGAAATATCCAGAACAAATGGAGGCATCTTATCGGCAGGGATTGCCCAAGCGTGCGGAACAGCTCCGACTCTTGGGATTGCACCAAATGTCGGCACCATTATGGCCCCTCCACCGGTTATAGCGTAGCCGATCATGTCATGGGGCATTGCTCGCATAGCGTGATAGGCCATCATACCTGCATGACCACTGTTATGGATTGTGACGGCTCCAATGCCTACTTTACTGGCTTTTTCCACGGCAATATCCATGGCCTGCGGGCATATGACTAATCCGTGTGAACCATCTGCATCAATAGTTGCTACTGCTGAAGATTCTCTTGTGATTGTCCACTTTGGCTGGGGATTGATACTTTCATCTTCGTATAGTTTTTTGTAGACACGGAGCATATTGGAGACTCCATGGGTTTCACATCCTCTGATGTCTGCTGTGACTAGCCCGTCAGCTGCGAGGCTTGCGTCTTCTTGAGAAAGCCCCATTTCGCTGAATATGTTGGTTGTCGTGCGATTTAAATCTTCTGGTTTGACTCGCACTTGGTCTTCTAACGGCACATGGAAATGATCAAGCATTGGTTAAAACTCCTATCGTTCCAAATCTGGGATATTGAATTCAGCAGTTGTCTTGTCGAACCAGTCGATTACTTCTTTATGAAGTGGTATCCCACGATTGTGTCGATCAATTGATTCTTCGTGTTCTGGGAGTCCTGCGTAGTAAACACGATCATGCCCTGGCGCAGGAGGAGTCTCACGTAGATATTTCAAGAATTCATCCATTGACGACTTGAATCTTGCCACGTCTGTGAATGCTTCAATTGAGTAGGCAGCAACAAAGTGTGACATGTGCCCGCCTTGGTATGGTCCGAAAGTCCCGTGGGAAAGAATACCTGCGAAAACTTGAGCCACAGCACTCATGCCGTACCCTTTATGAGAACCTAGTTCACGTGTGGCACCATTCGGCAACAATATCGTTTCCTCGGGTACTGGGCGCTCATCCATTATTGGAGTGCCGTTTTCATCCGCCATGAGTCCGGGTATGGTCATGGCTTCCATTCTTCTCAATAGTTGGATTTTATTAGCGGCCACAGATGAGGATGAAATGTCGAGTACAAAGGGGGCTTCCTTGTCAGCAGGAACTGCCCATGCGTGTGGGTTGGGCGCTAGCCTCGGTTCGCTGCCAAAGGTTGGTGGCATTGATTGTCCCCCGGCAGTGATAGAGTAGCCGATCATATCGTGAGGCAAAGCCATCATCGCGTGGTAGGCGATCATACCGGCATGGCGTCCGTTTCCCATTGTAATTGCGCCGATACCGGTTTCTCGGGCTTTTTGTATGGCTATTTCCATGACCTGTGGAATTACCGCTATGCCGAGACCGCGATCACAATCGACGTTTGCAGTAGTCGGGGTTTCGCGTGTGATTCGCCATGTTGGTCTTGGATTTATACTTCCTTCTCCAACCATTCTTATGTAGTTTCGCATCATGTTGGAGACGCCATGAGTATCGACACCGCGTGTATCTGAGAGGAGGAGCACGTCTGTTGCTTGCCATGCGTCTTGTTCAGAAAACCCAATTTTCAAAAATAGGGCATTGACCGTCTTACGAAGAGAATCTGGCATAATCCTGACTTCATCTTCTTCGGGAACATGGAAGTGTTCGAGCATTTTGAGTATTTACCTCACCGGCGTTGCACGCTTTGTTTTCGTATTGTTCAGGGAACCCTACTCTTGATTTTCAATTGAGTAAATCGTCTTGTTATCAAGGTAGCTTCTTATGGCTATATTGATTGGTAAGATTCTTGAAAGTTTAGTTGCGTGAAGCATAGGCTAAACTTTCGCCGTGGTTTTACTGGATTTAACGTGTCGACCATGCGTCTTGCTTACGTTTCATGTTGACATAATCAAATAGATATAGATCTTGGAGGAATAGCCTGTGATGATGGAGGAACTTGCGCAAAAGTTCCATACTGTTTCGGGTGCAGGTTGTGTGGTTGTAACCGGTGCTGGGATCAGTGCGATCAGTGCATTGTTTGCTCAGCCTGGCGCCTCTCGTACGCTACTTGAAGTGCAGGTCCCGTACACTCAAAAAGCACTTGATGAATTTGTTGGGACTCGGGCGGAGCAACACGTCTCTAAATCCGAGGCGATTCTGATAGCAGAATCGGCTTTGAGCCGTGCCCGTTATCTTGCCGCTGACAACTTGAAGCAATCTCTTTTTGGTGTCGGTTGTACCGCAGCAATAGCTACTGACCGGATCAGAAGGGGTGAAGATCGAGCGCACATTGCTTGGTCTGACGGAAAGCAAACGGGTGGTATGTCTGTATGGTTTGATAAAGAAACTCGGACTCGAATTGATGAAGAGCAGGTCGTTGCAGCAATGGTCATGAATTCTATTGCCGCTGTTTTGAAAATCGAGGATAGGATGGAAATTAACATTTTCGAGACGGAGCGGATTGATGAATTCGGTTGACAGGCTTTACGCAGAGGAAATTGCGGGGCTGGTTATAGATGCTGATGGTAATCAGAGCGAATCGCTTCCCAAAAAACCACTGGTGCTGGCCGGGTCCTTCAATCCGATTCACCGTGGGCACAAAGATCTATTGTCGGCTGCCATGGCGATGACGGGTGATAATGGATACTACGAGATTTCGATAAGGAACGTTGATAAACCGTTACTCCTAAAAACAGAACTCGTTAAAAGATCTGAGCAGGTATTAAAAAATGGTAAATCTTTGATTCTCACAAGTGCTCCTCGCTTCACAGAAAAATCATCAATTCTGCCTGGCGCTACGTTCGTTATTGGATTCGATACTTGTGTTCGTCTTTTTGATGAAACCTATTATCCTGATCATGCTGTCGGCTCAGAAGCAGCAGTGGATAATTCCCTGGATCTGATTGAACAAAATGGGTGCAAATTTATAGTTGCAGGAAGAATTAACTCAAGAGGGGAATTCCAAGATCTTAGTGACGTTTCAGTACCACAAA
>CEOQ01006722.1_pt1 | contig 27009 bp, 35 predicted proteins | sample 361351 | NCBI WGS metagenome assembly CEOQ01 (sample SAMEA2619907, study PRJEB7988) | marine metagenome | biome: marine biome (ENVO:00000447); feature: deep chlorophyll maximum layer (ENVO:xxxxxxxx); material: "saline water (ENVO:00002010), including plankton (ENVO:xxxxxxxx)" | depth 60 m | reverse complement strand
AAAATGGGTAAGGGATCAAGTTGAATTATATGAAACAAGCGGAGGCACCAAAGGTACAACAATGAATGGACTTCCCGTGATTATTGTAACCAACATTGGATGGAAAACTAAAGCTATAAGAAAAACACCACTCATGAAAGTTACTCATGGAAAACAATATATTTTAGTTGCTTCAAATGGAGGATCTGAAAACCATCCTTTTTGGTATAAAAATATTAAGCTCGAACCAAAAATAAAAATTCAAGATGGAACTAATATATATGACTTGGAAGCAATCGAAGTAAAAGATAAAAAAGAAAAAATTACTCTTTGGGAAATTGCCGAAAAAATATTTCCTCAATACAAACAATATCAACAAAATACAAAACGTGACATTCCTATTTTTATAACAAAATAATTTTTATGATAAAACCAAACAGCTTAAAACCCAACTCAACAATAGGCATTGTAAGTCCCTCATCTTGGATGAATAAAGATGATATGAAAACTGCCATTTCTGTATTTGAGAACAAAGGGTATAAAATAATATTAGGTGACTATGTTTATCAAAAAAAAGACACATTTGCAGGCACACCTGAACAAAGAGCAAAAGACATAAACGACATGTTTGCTAATCCTGAAATTGATGCAATCATCTGTGCTAGAGGAGGTTACGGATCTAACAGAGTTCTCCCGTTGTTAGATTATAATTTAATTAAAAATAATCCCAAGATATTTATGGGATACAGTGATATAACCAATATTCTTATTGCAATATCACAAGTTTCAAAAATAATTACATTTCACGGACCTATGTTAACTTCTTTTAAAAATGGAAATGTTGATTACAGCTTTAATCTTATCGAAAAAACACTTAATCAATTTACCAATTTAAAAATAAATAGTCCTGCAAAACTACCAATAACAACTCTTAAAAATGGGTTTGCAGAAGGGAATCTTACTGGAGGCAATATTTCATTAATTGTTTCACAAATTGGAACCCAAAACCAAATAAAAACTGATAACTCTATACTTTTCATTGAAGATACTGATGAATATTTGTATGCACTGGAGAGAATGCTAATTCATATGAAAGAAAGTGGGTTACTTAATAAAATCAAAGGATTGATTGTAGGCGAAATGACTGATATCCATGATCAAAAAATTCCTTTTGGCAAATCTACTGATGAAATTATCTTAGATATTTTTTCTGACATAGATATTCCCATAATTTCAAACTTTCCTTGTGGCCACGGAGAGTTTCAAGCCACTTTACCAATTTCAATTAACGCTCAATTAGATGCAAATTCACAAATACCATCAATAACATTATTAGAAAATCCGGTGAAAAATGAATGATATAAATAGTGAATCAATTTACGAAGATATCATTTTTAATCAAACAAAACTTGAGGAAAAGTCATTAGAAAATATCACATTTGATAATTGCATATTTGAAGATGCTAATTTTTATAAATCAATATTTAGTGATTGCAAATTTTTTAATTGTAAATTTATAAGATCAGACTTAAGTTTGGTAAAATTGCCAAACTCAGTTATAGATAATACTTTATTTCAAGAATGCAAAATTCAAGGAATTAACTTTACCACATTAAATTGGGATAAAAACATATCCTCTAATCCGTTATCTTTTACAAATTCTCAAATTAGTTATTGTAGCTTTAATGCTCTCAAATTAAAAAAACTTAAAATAAAAAATTGCATAGCAAATGATTTAGATTTTTCAGATTGCATATTAACCTATTCAGATTTTTCAGGAAGCGACCTAAAAGGTTCGCGATTCAATAATTGTAAACTAGACAACAGTGATTTTACTAAAACTAAAAACTATTATATAAACCCTGTGTTAAATAAATTAGATGGATCTAAATTCACTTATCCTGAAGTAATAAATTTATTAGATTCTTTTAACATTAAAATTCAGTAGAGATTATAAAATTATGAAAAACAAAGAATTCAATAACTTGCAAATGACGATGGATATTAAAGTTCCGATGTCGGATGGAGTAACCCTTTCTACAAATGTTTATTTACCTAAAAATAATATTCCGTGTCCTGTAATATTGCAAAGATCTCCTTACGGAACAAATACCGAAGATATGGTTAAGGAAGCCATAAATTTTGTAAAAGAAGGTTATGGTGTAGTATTGCAAGATGTAAGAGGAAGGTGGGATTCCGATGGAGAATGGTATCCTTTTATAAATGAAGCAAAAGATGGGTACGAAACACAAGAATGGATAGGATCTCAAGATTGGTGTGATGGGAATATAGGAACAATCGGTGCTTCGTATCTCGCAATGGCTCAGTGGCAAACTGCAGCACTTAATAGTAAATATCTTAAAGCTATGGCTCCAAAAGTTAGTTATTCAAATTTTTACCATGATTGGGTTTATACAGGAGGAGCATTTCAATTAGCTTTTAACCTAAGGTGGATAGGAATTCAAATGAATACCAGAACAAATCAATTACAGTACCTTTGGATGCCAAAAGAAAATCATTTAAATGAAATCATGAAACACTTACCACTAATTGAAATGGATAGCAAAGCCGGAAGATCTTCTAAACCTTGGAAAGAATGGATTGAACACCCAACTTATGATAATTATTGGAAGGATTTAAATCCTATTGAAGAAAACTATGAAAAAATTTCTGTTCCTGTTCTTGGGATAAGTGCTTGGTACGATATTTTTCTTCAAGGAACATTAAATAATTACATAGGTGTTAAATCAAAAGGAATCTCCCCGGGGAAAGACAATCAAAAATTACTAATAGGCCCATGGATGCATTTTTTTAACGGACAAGAACAAATAATAGGGGATATTGATTTTGGAGAAAAAGTGAAAATTGATATATTCAAAGAAATGCTAAATTGGTTTGATTTTTGGCTAAAAGGCAAAAATAGTGATTTCAAAAATGAAGATCCAGTAAAAATGTTTTTAATGGGGAAAAACGAATGGCAATCTTATAGTGATTGGCCCATTCCCGACACAAAGTATAAAAATTTTTACATCCACAGCAAAGGCAATGCCAATAGCTCTTCTGGAGACGGAATATTGAATGAATTAATCCCAAATGACAATGAAAATTTTGACACTTATAAATATGATCCTGCTAATCCTGTTCCAACAATTGGTGGCACAGGTCCTGCAGGAGGCCCTGTGGTTTCGCCTGTATCTGCAGGACCTAAAAATCAATTTGAAGTTGAAAAAAGAAAAGATATTTTAGTTTACACAACTCCTCCACTCAAAAATAATATACAAATTACAGGTCCTGTAAAAATGATTTTATTTGCATCTAGTAATTGCATAGATACAGATTTTACATGTAAATTAGTAGATGTATATCCAAATGGATTTTGCCTAAACATTGCACAAGGAATAATTAGGGCAAGATACAGAAATTCATGGGAAAATCCTGAATTTTTAAATCCGAATGAAATATATAAATATGATATTGATATGTGGTCTACAAGTAACTTTTTTCATAAAGATCATAAAATCAGAATTGAAATATCAAGTAGTAATTTCCCGCAATTTGACCGCAATCCAAATACAGGTAATCAATTTGGCATGGATAAAGATCTTAAAACTGCAACTCAAAAAGTTTATCATGACAAAAATTACCCTTCACATATAATTTTGCCATGCATTAAATAAAAGATTATTTTATCATTTTCGATAAATGGCTAACTGCTTCTTCAAAAGTTTCAAATATAACATTATGTGTTGGGGCAATTAACATTAAATTATCAGGTAATCCCATGTTTTCAATTTCCCATCCATCTTCAGATAATGCCATATCATTAATTTTTTGTTTGTATTCTCTTTTATCATTAGAATAAATAGCCACAGGTTTTCCTTGGGCAACTGCATATCCTAACTCAAAGCATGTACCTGGATCAGCTGAAGGTCCTCTAAAAGGAGTTAAATTAGCAACTAAACAATCACTTAAATCAATCAATTCAATATCTGCTTTATAAATTTCTATCGCTTTTTCTGGTCCCCTTTCAAATTTTTCCAAATCAATTTGATTATCAAGTGGATACAATCCAATAAGTCCGTATTTTATACAAATTTGTTTTAATTTTTCACCATGATCAATTGGGTTTGGTAAAAAAATATCTGGACCAGCTAAGTAAACCTTTGGATTTTTTTTCAATTTATATATTCCTAATTATGAATAAATATGACTACCTAGATATTTTAATCCATTATCACAATTTAGGGTAACAACTCTTTTGCCAGGACCAATATCTTTGGCTATTTCTAAAGCAGCACAAACATTTAATCCAGTTGACCCTCCTCCGAATATTCCCTCTTCTTTAGCAAGTAGCCTGCACATATTAAATGCATCATCTTGATCAATAGCACGAACATCACTAAGTTTAGATTTGTCTAAAAACGGAGGTTCAAATCCAGCTCCAATCCCTTCGACTTTGTGTGCTCCGGTTTTTCCTTGAGTTAAGATAGGAGATTGTAAAGGTTCTAATGCAATCAAATCCGGATTAATCCCTGATTCTTCTATGCCAGCATAACTACCCATCAGAGCTCCCCCAGTCCCTACGGCAGAACATAGTACATCTAAATTACCATCTAACTGAGAAACTATTTCCCTGCCTAATGTCATGTATCCTTTTTTTATATCAGGGGAACCAAATTGATTAACATAAAATGTGCCTGGTTGTGCAACTAATTCTTCTGCTTTATTTTTCATTCTTTCAAATAACTCAGCTGTTATATTTCCATCTTCACTTTTGACAACAACAACTTGTGCCCCAAACGCTTCCATGGATTGTTGTTTTGTTTTAGAAAATGCGTCAGAAAACACAGCAGTAAAATTTAACCCTAAAACAGCAGATGCATAAGCTAATGCTGTGCCTGTGCTGCCACCAGTATACTCAACAACTTTGTCTCCAACATTAACATCTCCTCTTTGCAATGCATTCTGCAAAACAGAAGCTGCCATTCTATCTTTATAGGATCCTGTAGGATTTAAACCTTCTAATTTAACCCAAACTTCTGCTGAATTATCAGGGACTATTTTATTTAATTTGACAATTGGAGTATTACCTACGGCACTTAAATTATTCATAATGTGTAATATATAATTAAAATAATTTTTATAGTTTAACATAGATAAATGAAACAATTTAAATGGAAAGGAATCCCCGTAAACATTCCAGATAAAAAAATAGAATGGCAATTATTAGGCGGATTAATTTTTTTTCAACTTCTAATAACTATAATAATCATAATTAATTTTTCTGAATAAAAAATTCATAACAATAATCTTATAGCTATAATAAAGCTTATTGTTGGGAATGCAAAAAATAATACAATTAAAATTCTAGTAAAATTTAATCCCGTACTATTTATTATTTTTCTAATTTTTTTCATGTTGCCATTTTAGGAATAATGATTTTTGATCTTAAATTTTTATTGTGATAAATTCTCTGTTTAGCTATTTTAAAATCCCTGTCATCCCAGAAATCATTTCCAGTGTTATGATTTCGGTCATGATTTGGGAAATCTGAACTTGTAATATACAGTCTTAGTTTTTGGCCTTTTAAAACGTTTATTCCTAATGGTCTCAACTTAATTATATATTCAATTGGGTTATCGTTAGGAATTAATTTTTCATTTTGAAATCCATCCCTATATTTTGCTCTTAGTATTTCGTAACTTAAATTAACGACAAGACCATCCTCGTATACAACAGCAAGTCTCGCAACCCAATCAGTGTCTTTTGCGTCAGTCGATGCCCATAAATGCAAAATGGGATTTCCAATAAACTTTGTTGGCGATTCCATCTTTGATGTTTCGTAATATAAAATATCATTTCTATAGTGATTATCTCTTTGGTCCATTGGAACGGTCTGCGAATTCTGTAACATCAAGCTCATAACTGGATTTTGTGGATCATATATATATTCATCATAATCTTTATTATAAATCGGATTGTTTTCTAGCCTCCCATCAGAATCTTTAACATTAGCACTTGTAGTAGAATTCAAATAAAAAGTTGCTGGCTTTACTTCTTTTGGAGGCCAATGGCTAAAATATTGCCAATCATTATCGCCAAGTATAAATAACTTAACTCTTTTACCATCAGGAAAAATTGGTTTTGATTTTTTAAATTGAGAATCATACCATTTGGTTATCAAATCTGCATAACTTGCGTCTGCGTTTTCTCCGTAATCTACAGGACCTATATTTCTTTTAAAATTGCCATTGTCATGACCCCAAGGTCCTATTATCAATTTATGTTCATTTTTAATTTTATTATTAACTTGATCCAATCCGATAAATGTATCAACAGTTCCTATTAATCTGTCCCACCATCCTGTTATATGCATTATTGGTATTTGAACATTAGGATATATATCTGAAAAATCTTGCATTTCAACATTTGTATTTTTCATTAATTTAATCAAGGGTTCGTATAATTCTGAAAATGGCTCTTTGGGAATTGTTGACAATGGTGTCCACCATATATATTTGCCTCTTTCTACCCTATTCCAATATTTAACTGAATCCATTTGTTCATACGGGCCACTTTCATCATTAAGTTTTTTTCTAATTGGCGAAGCTAGCTGAAAAGTCCACTCTAATCTTCTGCCTGTTTCAAAAATACCCCTAGTCAAATCTAAGGTTCTTGCAGCCATTCCGCTAGATAATGCAGAATTTAATTTTTTATTTCCAGATGATATCATCAACCATGTGTGCCAAGAAGGATTTGAGTGCCCCCAAGTTCCTATTTGCCCATTACACAATTCTAGCTTGGAAGCCCATTCAATAGTATCATAGCCATCATTTTCATCTCCCGTTAAATGTCGATCTTCCCACATCCAAACAAACTTTCCTTCAGACTTAAATCTTCCTCTGACATCCTGAACAACCACAATATAACCATTCATTGCCAATCTTTTTGCATCATTAACATATGTTGCTCTAGTTTTATCGTACGGAGTACGGCAAATTAAAACAGGATTTTTTGACTTCTTATCTGTAGAGTAAATGTCAGCATATAGGTTTATTCCATCCCGCATTGGACAAATTACATCTTTTTGAATATATATATTCTGTGACATTTTTTATACTTATAATATTATTTAACTATAAATAATTAATAAAATGAAATCAATAATTGGAATTGTAACAATAGGCATATCGCCAAGATATGATATTCAAACTGAACTTGATACAGTCATCGACAAAAAAGTTGAATACCTACATATTGGAGCTTTAGATGACGTGAACGAAGATCAGCTAACAAAATTGAAACCTGTTAACAAAAGCGATTCTCTTGTAACTATTTATAAAAATAATCAAGAAGTCAAAATATCTCATAATAAAATAACAGAAATTTTATATGAAAAAATCAAAATTGTTTCTCAAAAATCAGACATAATTGTAATGGCTTGTACTGGATATGAAAATCTTAATAACTATCCTACGCCAATATTATTCCCAGGAACAATAACTGAAAATTTGATTAATTATTACTCTAACAAAAACAACTTCAAACTTGGTGTGATACAACCTACCTCAGATCAAATTGAAAAAGAAGAAATAAAATGGAAAAAAAGAGAGATCAAAGCAGAAGTACATGCAACATCTCCGTATACAAATATAAATAATAACAGAGAATGGGAAACCATTAGTAAGTCTTTAAAATCATTTGATCCCGATCTAATTTATCTTAATTGCATGGGTATGAAATCAGAGCACAAAAGTTTTATTCAAAAAAAGTTAAATAAAACTGTATTGCTCGCAACTCATGTAACTGGGTCTGTAATTAATGATCTGTTATAAGCTATTTAATAATTCATCAAAAAATGATAATTGATTTCATTTAAATCTAATTTTTTTTGACCTCCTAAATCACTTAAGTTAATTATAAAACCAGCCCCTACAATTTTCTTTGTCTTAAATTTTTTTATTAAATTAATAGCAGCAAGTATAGTACCGCCAGTAGCCAAAAGGTCATCTATAATAAGTAAATTTGTATGCCCATCAAGAGCATCTTTGTGGATCTCCATTTCTGTAGATCCGTATTCCAAATCGTAAGACACTTTATAAGTCTTAGATGGTAATTTACCTGGTTTTCTCAAAGGAATAAATGCAGCATTTAATTTGTAAGCAATAGCTCCGGCCATAATAAAGCCTCTAGACTCGATACTTAAAACTGCGTCAATCTTTTCGTCTTTCCAAGGCTCAGTCATATGGTCAATCAACTTTGAAAATAATTCAGGATTTTTTAATAAAGTTGTAATATCTCTATATTTAATTCCCTTTATAGGAAAATCGCAAATTGTCCGAACATGTTCTTTCATAATAATTATTTAGATTTTTTCTTTTTATTTTTTTGTATTTTATCAAAAACGTTTAAAAACACCCCAAAAAAATAAAATGCACCAAAATATTTAAATAATTTTTTTGAAACAAATTTAACTAATTTAAACATTATTACCTGCTAATATTCTTTATTTACTTATAAGGCTAAAATAATTTCTCTGACTATATAACCTAATGTAAATCCAATTATAATAATAAACAATCTTCTTTTCATACACTTCCTCTATTATTTGATATATCTTCCACCCATCCAATCCATCCGTTAGAATTTCTTGTCCCTGTTATACATACTCCTGATCTGATTTCCTCTCCCCCATGCCTGGACTTGGAATCACAATCAACAAAATATCTATTATTATCTTCCTCAATTATCGATTTTCTAATAACCAAGGATTGCCCACAATGAGCACAGTTCAAGTTTTGAGAAACATTATTATTGAAACACCAATTAGTTGTATCAGGAAAAATCATTTCTAAAGAAAATAATTTGGACCCATCTGTAGCTGCGTTAGATTCGTAAATTAATTCATCATTAAAATTGAATTCAGCATTATTTATATCTGAATCTAAAATATTACTTAAAATACCTATATCATCAAATATTTGGTAGGCATTATCTGTTTCGTAAATATATTGCCCCTCCCTGAAATTTACTTTTACTCTTTGATTGCACAACTTAATTCTAGATTCATATAAAGTTAAAGAAGCATTCCATTTATCCAGATACTTAATATTTTTTATATTATCCTGAAGAAAAGTGCCATTTTGTTCACATAAAAGTTTTTGTAATACAATTGATTCATATTTCCACGGAGGAATGCGTAAATCTTTTGGCAAATCTTTAGAAAGCTCATATTTAGAAAACCAAATATTCTCTATTTTAATAATTATATTCTCTATTATTTTTTTTTCAGAAGGTAAAAATTTTTGCATTTATTTTTTGCTTAATTTCAAAGCCGTCAAGTAATTAATCAATCCTATAAATAATATTATCAAAACAATTTTTAACATTAAATCATAGCCACCATATTCCCATAACTGTGCCCCAAATATAGGTGCTATTGCAGACCCACCTATTGCTCCTACGGCAATAATTCCACTGATGGAAGCAAATCTTTCGTAACCCATTAAATCAGCCACAACTACAGCTCTTGAAATACTGGTCATTCCTGCACCTGCTCCCATAAACATAATAAATAGAGCGATTAAAAAAATATTATTCCCTGCAAACAACAAACACCCAACTGCAAAAGCTTTAAATAAAAAAATCAAAATAGAAATTGAATTAATTGACAATTTCCTTTCTTGTAATGCAATCATTGCTAATCGACCAAATACTTGCATTGGGCCAATTAAAGAGCTAAACAATACTTCTAATCCATCAAATAATTTTCTTTCTAGCAATAATGGGATAATATGAGTAACAACACTTCCATGAGATAAAGTTAATGTTAAAAAAGAAATAAATAAAAAAACAAATTTAAATTGAATTAAATCATTTTTAATATTATATTTTTTAACCTTTTTTTGTTTTTTGTCAGATATCGAATCTGATTTTTCTTCCAAACTAGTCGCAATATATATAAATGGAACAACAAATAAAATTATTAATAAAGAAAAAAATCTTAACGAAAATCTCCAATCAAATATTTCTGCCAAAATATTTGCTACAGGAAATGATATAGTTCCTGCAAATCCCGCAACTAAGGTTATAAGTATAATGGCATTTTTAGATTCTTTTCCTCTTTTTTTTGTAACATAAGCAAAGCAAGGTTCATACAAACTTCCCGATAAAGATATTCCGATCATACACCAAATAATATAAAACATTGTTATTGAATTTACGTAGGATAAACAAAAAAGACATATAGCACCAAAAGTGGTAAAAAATATTAATATCTTTTGTCCATGATCATTATCAATTTGCCTTCCAATTACAGGAGCCATTATTGAAGAAATAATTATTGCTGTTGTAAATGCACTTGTTAACTCTGTTTTAGTGAAATTTAAGCTTAATTCCCATTTTGCAAATAAAGCAGGGAAAATATAATATAATCCCGCCCATACTAAAGTTTGAGTTACAGATAGTATATATATTGATTTAGGCCTTTCAACAAAATTAGCAAAATTTTTGATACTACTATTCACAACACTAAAAAATTTAAAAATTATAATCTTTAAATTACTATATATAAATCTATTAAAGATAGTAAAATATTACATATAAATTTTATCTAAGGATCATAAATGGTAAATACTGGTTTTTTTGGAAGAATATCAAATACATTTAAAATGATTGGGGCTTGCGTAAGAGTTCTTAAAAAAGATAAAGAACTAATCTTATTCCCTGTTATGGCTGCAATATCTGTTATTATTTTGGCATTTCTATTTTGGTCTATGGGATTAATTGATATACAAGAAACCAATCAAGAAACTGCGGCATTATCTGATTTCATACCTGAGTTAATATTAATCTTTACTGCTAACTTCATGATAGTCCTATTTAATTCTGCTTTAATTTCTGGAGCTTTACATAGACTCAGAGGTGGAGACCCAAATGTTGGGTCTGCAATGAATCACGCACTTAAACATATTCACCATATTTTTATTTGGTCAATTATTGTTACAATAGTTGCAATTTTAATTGCCGCAATAAAAGGTGACAGAAGAAGAGGAGGAGGCTTTATGAGGCAACTTTTTGGTAGCATGTTAGAAGCAGGATGGACTATGATGACATTTTTTGTAGTTCCAATCATTGTAGCGGAAAACATGTCACCAATATCTGCAATAAAAAAATCTTCCGGTTTATTTAAACAAACGTGGGGAGACCAGGTTACTGCAAATTTTGGATTTGGAATAATACAAATACTTGCACTTTTAGCTAGCGGAGCTATAGGATGGTTTTTTGGCTTAATAAATCCAACACTGGGGATAGGATTAGGAATTCTCAGCGCAGCTATTTCAGTTTCTATTGTTTATACGCTAGAAGGTATTTACAAAGCAGCTTTATACGAATACGCTCTGGGTGAAGAGCCTCTAGAGTTTGCCCAAGAAGATCTGAAAACAGCATATTCAGCAAAAGCTATGGCTTAAATAAATAATGAACCATGCATTTAAATACTTATCATTTGGAATATTATTCATAATTTGTATTGCATGTAACGCCAAAGATACTGTTACAAATACACAAATTAATATCAATACAGACACAACAATAACCAAAGAAACTATCACACCATTAGCTGACAATTTTTTTGTTGAGCTAAATCAAAACTCAAGTGCTGAATATCAAGTAACAGAAACATTTGCAGATGTTCCAAATCCTGTCAAAGCAATAGGTAAGACAAATTATGTATCTGGACAAATCAAATTTGAAAACAATCAACTAAATTCTAATTTATCTACAATAAAAATTGATCTCAGGGAACTAACAAGCGATTCAGGAAGGCGTGATAACTACATAAAAAAAAGAACTTTAGATACCTCTAATTATCCGTATGCCATTTTTGAAATTAATAGCATTACAGGTTTGCCTTTACCCGTTAAAGCTGGTAACTACAAAGACGTTGTTATTAAAGGAAATTTAAAAATAAAAGATATTGAATCCAGCACCTTATGGAAAGGAAATATAAATATTAAAGATAACAATATCACTTCAGGTAAATTTAAAACTACTATATCTTTTGATCAGTACAAATTAACTAAACCGTTAACATTTAGAGTTATTTCTGTAGAAAATGAATTTGACTTAATAATAGATTTCAATTCTGAAATAAAATCCGAAAGTACTTCTCAAACAAACTAAATTAGAACAAACCAATTGAAAAATTTAGAAATAAAAAACTCTTTCACAAAACAAAGAGTTTTTTATTTCTAAGACTGAGAATTAATTTGAAGGAGGTTTGTAACCCATACTTTGTGCGATTTTCATAGACTCAACTAAATCTTCAACTGGGATAAGTGGTGTGGTTTTCAAAGCAGATACTGAACCTGTACTTGAAACAGCAATTGATGCAGCAGCGATTGTTTTATCATCAGGGGCCTCACAAATTGCAATTATGTCATATTCTCCAAAGGTAGCATAACCTGAAAGTACCTTAATGCCATGCCCTGATAACATTTCTCCAACTAGTTCTAGTCTGTTTTGAGGATTGGCAATCATTGCTCCCCATGATTCTTTTGAATAAGCTACTTGCCAAAGATATTGTCCCATTTTTATCTCCTTTTATTATAAAATAATTAAGTACATTATAAACTAAGTAAAAATTGTACTTACACTAAATGTGAAAACATGGACAGAAATGCATTTCTAGAATTTGCCAAATTACAGTTAGAACATAACAGAATTATTTGGAATAGACTAAGTAAAGGTTCCAGGCAATTAATTTTATATTCAGACCACCTATTTCCTAGTGTGAAAAACGAAACTAATTTTAAGGGAATAAATTTTGAAGAGCTAAAAGCTCCAATATTAAAAAGATATCTAAATGAAGGCGGCGATGAAAGCGGGAATCCCTTTGAACCCAATATAATTGATAAACTTTTAGGCGGTTTTTCCGACGATGATATTTTAGCCCTTTCAAAGCCATCCTACCCAGACACCACGCCTTGCGGCCAATTTAAATGCCCAACTTGTGCGCCTGAAAACTTATAATATATAATTAAGCAAATCTATTCACGAATGGAAAGCAAATGGAAGTTTTAAGTTTAATTTTATTAGTATTAATAATTGTTTCACTGTTCAATGCAATATTTGTAGTGAAACAACAAACAACAGCCGTAATTGAAAGATTTGGAAAATTCGTAAGAATATCTAATCCAGGAATTAATATCAAAATTCCATTTATTGAACGAGTAAGCGGACGACTAAGTATGCGTATTATGCAATTAGATGTTCCAGTAGAAACTAAAACTGAAGATAATGTTTTTGTTAATGTTTCAATATCAGTTCAATATTTCGTACTACAAAATAGAGAATTTGAAGCTTTCTATAAATTAGATAATACAGAACAACAAATTACAGCATACGTTTTTGACGTGGTAAGGGCAAGAGTACCTAAATTGCCTCTAGATGATTTGTTTGAAAAGAAAGATGACATTGCAGATGCTGTTAAAGGTGAACTTACAGAAATAATGGAACAATTTGGTTACGGCATAGTAAAAGCACTAGTTACTGATTTAGACCCTGATGCAAAAGTAAAAGCTGCTATGAATGAAATAAATGAAGCACAAAGGCTTAGAGTAGCTGCAAGCGAAAAAGGTGAAGCTGAAAAAATACTAATTGTTAAAGAGGCAGAAGCTCAGGCCACAAGTAATGCATTAAGAGGAAAAGGAATTGCGGATGAAAGAAAAGCCATAATTGATGGATTAAAAGATTCTATAGACGATTTTCAAAAAAGTATCAGCGGAACAGGACCTATGGAAGTTATGAATCTTGTATTACTTACGCAATACTTTGATAGCCTTAAAAGCATTGCGCAATCTGACAATAGTTCAAGTATATTTGTACCACATAGCCCCGGATCTTTGTCTGACTTCTCGTCACAAATGAGAGATGCAATATTACAAGGAAGGCAAGTTCCTGAAAAAAAATCTAAATCGGATGAAAATAATACTTAATTTAACTATGGTAAATTAGCTTCGAAAAATCTTTGCCAATTTTTATAGAAAATATTTTCAATATCTGAATCCTTATACCCTCTTGTTTGCAATAAAGTAATAATTTTCTGATAATCCAAAACAGTGTCGACTTCTTTTGGGGCTCCCACCATTCCTCCCTGTCCGTCAGTATCCCCACCAATTGCACTGTGCAAAGAATTTCCTGAAAGTTGACATACATGATCTATATGATCGACAAAATCTTCTAATGTAACCTCGTCCTTAGGAAAAGGTCTTGGTAAAGGTATATCAGACCAGTCAATTTCTGTTTTCCACATCATAAAAGTGTCCATTGAATGTCCTATAACTCCGCCTCTATCAATAATGCTCTTTAATTGATGGTCTGGAAATTGTCTTTCACCAGGAGCAACGGATCTGCAATTTTGATGAGTTGCAATTATAGGTCCTTCAAAAATTTCTAATTCTTGCCTGACAGATTCGTCGGAAGTATGAGAAACATCGAGAATCATATTTAATTTATCCATTTCTATCAATAATTCCTTTCCCTTCCCTACTAATCCGCCATCCGTACCAGTTCCTGTACCGTGAGAATAATTACTGACACCATAATGGGATAAGCTGATAAGTCGTAAACCTTCATCATACCATTCATAAAGCTGATCTGGGTCAGTTATCGAATCTGCTCCTTCCATGCCAATAATCATGCCAACAGGTAAATTATTATAATCTTTTGAATCTACCCAAGAAGACATATGAGAAATAAATTCATTTTTGTTTTTCAATAATTTAACTTCATTCAATCTTTGTAACATATGATAATATGCCATCTGTGCTTTTCCAGAAGCGTAAGCATGAATCTGAGTTGATACATCTCCGTGATCATTATCAGGTTTTTTTATACAAGAAACAATTTTAACTATCGAAGCTGCAATCTCTGCCTTTCTCATTTCGGGAAGTGAACACATAATACTGTATCCCAGAGGATCTCTATCACTATTATCAATCCCTTCTTTTCTGACCAAATCTAATTCTTGAGTTAAATTTCTTTCAAATTTTAAAGCATTATGTGCCATTGGATAATCGCCATCTATTAAAATCATAAAAAACCTCCTAAAATATTTATTATACTGATAACAATAATTCAAAAATTAAAAGAGGTCTAGTGTTCAAACATATTACAAACATTCTAATGTCTATAATATTAATAATGCTCATTGCTGTACTTTTCGTTACTCAGGATACAGAACAAAAACACGAACATATTCATACTCATGATGGAAGGTATCTTAATATAGATGACAATTTAAAATTATTTAGCGTAGTAGATAAATATAACGAACTATTAAAATATACAATTTATCTTGAATCAAGATTAACTACTTTAGAAAGTAATCTTAATATCGACATACCTGAAAATACTAAAACCAACCCTCCCAAAAAAATTGATTGAAATTAAATAAAGTATTAATCTGTCAAAGTAATTTTTATTTCGGAGCCCTGTGTTACTTTTTTTAAATTCAATAATATATCGGGATTCAAAGCATCTGCCCAAATATTGGCTTTATTTATCAATCTTATTTCGTCAGATATGCTGACAGGAGTTGGGCCAAATCCTATCGCAATCGAATTGCCTTGAATCCAAAATGCTATCTCACCTAAGTTCATTATATCTGTGGCATCACTTTCCTCCCTAATATTTAATTTACTAATTGGAAAATATATTTCGTCTCCCCAAACATTAACTTTTGAAGTTATAGGTAATATAGATTTGATTTGAGTGGCAGTATCATTTGTTCTTAATTTACAAACAATCTCAATGTTATTTGTGTTAATCAATATTTGCATAAATAAACCTTGTAAAATTATAATCTAAAACTCAATGAATATATTTTAACCTTGGTTTATTTAGAGTATTATAATTTTATGGCCATAATCACTGATATAAAAGTAGAAATTTTAAAAAGCAAATCAAAAAGCCAAGTTATTACATATGTAACTGACGCCAACAATACCGTAGGAATAGGCGAAGCCTGGTGGGGTCTTCCTGACGAAAAAAATCCCGGAGGATACGCTAGTCCTATTGCGAGTGTTATTGAAAATATCCTTACTCCCAGGCTTTTAGGCAAAGAAGCTAATCATATAGAAAAACATTGGCAAGACCTTTCTGAGTTTGGCTACAGATATGGAGATCAAGGCATATATACAATGGCTTTATCAGGAATAGATATCGCTCTATGGGATTTGTTTGGCAAAAACAACAAAATATCTATTACTCAAATGTTGGGGGGGCCTGTCCATGATTCCCTGCCATGCTATGCTAGTCTTCCCCCACTTAGGTCTCCTGAAATAGTTGTAAACGAAACTAAAAGAGCAATCGAAAATGGAATTAAAGCAATAAAATTGCATGAAGTAGAAACAAAATATGTAGAAATTTTACGAAAAGAATTTGGAAATTCAATTGAAATCATGGTTGATGTAAATGGCCATTACAACGTTATTGAGGCTATTGAAGCTGGTCAAGATATGAAAAAACACAATATTACTTGGTTTGAAGAGCCCGTAAAACCTATGAGAAATTACAATTCAATTAAAAAAATTGGCACAGAAACTGGGATACCCTTAGCCGGAGGAGAAAATGAATTTACTATAACAGATTTTAAAAACTTATTGGAAAAAGATATTCTAATGTACATTCAGCCTGAAATAACAAAAATTGGTGGAATTACTATAGGAAAAAAACTATCTCCACTATTTGAAATTTACAATGTTGCATTTTGTCCCCACAATTTTAGTATTGGCCCATCATTGTATGCCTCAATTCACTGGGCTTTTTCTTCTATTCAATCTACTTGGATTGAAATACCGTGGGTTCCTGAAAATTTTGGATTTGAATTTGTACATCCTATGCCTGAAATTATAAATGGACGTATTCAGAAACCAAAAGGAATAGGAATAAGCTTAGATTAAAGTATCAATTACTATAAATAAAAATACTAAAGCTAAATGTAGCAATGAGTATAAATAAGCATTTCTAGCTGCTTGCCTGTCTCTAATAATTAATAATTTATAGCAAAAATAAGAATATATTATATTGTTTAATAATGATAAAACTAAAAATACATAGCCTAAGCTAGAAAACCACCAAAATAATACAGTAGTAAATAAAATTGCTATGGAATAAATAAATATTTCTATAGTAACTCTCTTCATTCCATGAATAACAGGAAGCATAGGAATATTTGCTTTAGCATAATCGTCTTTCATAAGTATACCCAAAGCCCAAAAATGCGGAGGAGTCCACAAAAATATTATTAAAAACATAAACCAAGGAGACAGGTCCAATAAACCACTATTTCCTGTTATTCCAACCCAAGCAATTACAGGAGGAAAACATCCTGCTGCTCCACCAATAACAATATTCTGTGTTGTCCTAGGTTTTAATACAATTGTGTAAATTACTATATAAAAAATACTAGCAAATATTGTCAAAAATGCACTTATAAAATTTACAGTGTAAAAAAGTAATAAAAAAGAGCCTATATTCAATACAACCCCGTAAATTAGAGCCATTGTGGGGCTAACTCTTTTAGATGCCACGGCTCTTTTTTCAGTTCTTTTCATTGATTTGTCAATATTTCTATCAATCACATTATTTACAACACTGGCTCCAGCAGCCCCTAGAGATCCGCCTAAAAGTATATACATTGATACAAGAAAAGGAGGCGTTCCATCAGAAGCCAAAAAAACAGCGCCTATGGCAGTAACTAAAAGTAAAGAAATTATAGGAGGTTTAGTTAAACTAATTAAATCTGATATATAGTATCGAATATCACTCATAATAAAAAAATTTTTGTTAAAAAAAATATTCTAACTTAATAAAATATAAATAAATAGATACTCTTAGAGTCTTAATTGAATACCAAGTTATAAAATAATCCTATTTCATCTTCCTGTTTTTAACATAATCACCGGATTTGATTTCAGAATACTTGCTTAAATCAAAATTAGAATAATATATATAGCTATTAATTATTTTATTATTTAAATTTATACTAATTGTTTTTCTTAAATATAATGACTTGGGATTATTAGGACTATAACCTTCTAATAAATCACACTGTTTTAAAATTTCTTCATTTATTTTATAAACTTCACCCTTTATATCATTATTACCCTCGGGTACCAACGCAGGGTAATTACCAATATCAAAAAGTTTTCCTTTTGTATAAGCTATCCCTAGCAACTTTGAGTTACCTAAAGTTTTGTGATTACTTTCACCAGATATTAACGTTCCATATACAAATAAATACATAAATATATCTCTATTGAGTAAATATATTTGATTGTATAACATAATATAAAAATCGAAAAATCTTTATATGCAAGAAAATTATTCAACAGATGTAATTATTGTAGGAGCAGGAAATGCTGCGTTTTCTGCTGCCGTATCTGCAAAAGAGAACGGAGCTAACGTTTTAATGCTAGAAAAAGTAGATGAAAAATATATGGGTGGCAACAGTGCATTAACGATCCACATGAGATTTGCATATAATTCATTCCAAGATTTATTGCCTTTAATTAAGTTTCCAAATTCTAAAATTGAACTAATTGAATTTAACAAAAAAATTGACACACTTAAAGAGATAGTAACTCCTTACACAAAAGAAAATTATATAAATGATATAGATAACGTAACTGAAAATAAATCCGACAAAAAATTATCTAAAGAACTTGTAAATAACTCACTCAATACAATTCAGTGGATGAATAAACTGGGACACTTTTGGATGCCAACATTTGAAAATCCCACGTCTGCAAATGTTGTCTCTTTTGAAGGGAAAGGATTTGGACTAATAAGTAGATGGAAAAATATTGCAACAAAAATGGGAATACAAATTGCATACAACTCGCCTGTAGTTGATTTGATTAAAAAAGATAACAAGATTTGCGGCGTAATTGCAATTCAGAATAATAAAAAAGTTAAAATATTTGCAAAATCAACCATTCTTGCATGCGGAAGTTTTGAATCAAACCCACAAATGAGAGCAAAATATTTAGGAAATGAATGGAAAAACATAAAACTTAGAGGAGTTCCGCACAACACAGGTGAAGGTTTAGAAATGGCAATAAATTACGGAGCTGTCCCATATGACGACTGGTCTACATGTCACGCATCTCCACAAGATATTAATAGACCTGAATTTGATCTTCCAGGTAAAAACAAATCAGGCGATTATTGGAGTAGATATGCTTACCCTTTTAGTTTTATGATCAATCAAGATGGAAATAGATTTGTAGACGAAGGAGAAACCTGGAGAGGATTAACTTATGCTAAAACAGGCAAAGCAATTATAAATCAAAAAAACCAAGTTGCTTATCAGCTTTTTGATGCTAAACATAAAAAATCAGGAGTACTAGCAAAATATAACACTGCTACAAAATATATTGCAAATAATTTAGAAGATCTTTTAAATAAAATAAAAATTGAAAATAAAAACAATTTACTGTCATACATTGATAAGTACAACAATTCAATTAATAATGCTAATTTTGATCCTCATATTTTAGATGGAAAATCCAATCTAAATATTCAGCCCAACAGAAATAATTGGGCACTTCCTCTTGATACACCTCCTTTTGAAGCTTACCCAACAATAGCAGGCATGACTTTCTGTTATGGAGGAATTAAAACAACAATAGATGGTGAAGTTGTAAATAAAAACGGTGATATAATTAACGGACTTTTTGCTGTAGGTGAAATGCTAGGAGGTTTGTGGTACAAAAATTACCCTTCAGGAGGAGGAATGATGGCTGGATCAGTATTTGGAAAAAAAGCAGGGAAGAAAGCTTCTTGATTTATTTGTTAAGTATACTTTGAGCAAATAAGTTAAGCCCTTTAATAGTTAAATCCTCATCATAAAAATCTAAATTAATATAATCTTGAAACTGTTTTATCCCTTTTCCACTACCAACTACATTAATATCTTTATAATTATTTTTGAATTCTTCAATAAATCCATTTATCAAATGGACATATCCTTTGAACAACCCTGCTCCAATAGCTTCTTCTGTATTAGTTCCAATTAACAAATCATACTGGTTCATTTCAACATAAGATAATTGCGAGGTATTGCTTGATAAAGATTCGCTAGCAATTTTATTTCCTGGAAAAATTAAACAACCCAAATAATTTCCGATTTCATCGACATGACAAAAAGTTAAGGCTGTGCCTAAATCAATAATTAAGTTTCTTGAGTTAGTTAAAGCTCTTGCAGCAGAAGCATTAACAATCAAATCTGATCCAAGTTCTTTGGGATTTGGAATTTTAACATCAATATTTGTAATATTATCATGAGAAACAAAATATGTATTAAAATCTAGGTTTTTAAAATATTCATCTATTTCAGGAACAACACTTGAAATAAACAAATATTCATATTTACTTAAAACCTCATTGCTTATTACATCTCTATATTCATTCGTGTGAATAAATTTTTGTAATATAATTTGACCATCAAATACTTCCGCATATTTTATATTCGTATTTCCTATGTCTAGCAGTATGTATTGATTCAATAGGCACCCCATAAATTATGATAGCAAATATCAAAATATATTAAAATATATAGATATATTACAAAATAATATGAGAAAAATTTGAAAGCAATAGAAATTATTGATTTAACAAAAAAATACAAAGAATTTTATGCTCTAAACAAATTAAACCTATCGGTTGAAAAAGGAGAAATATTTGGGTTTTTAGGACCTAATGGAGCAGGAAAATCTACATTGATAAGGATAGTTTCAACATTAAGTAATCCTTCTTCAGGTGACGCTAAAGTTCTTAATTTATCAATAAAAAAACACAAAAAAGAAATCAGAAAACTAATTGGTGTTGCGTTACAAGATTCTAGCCTTGACCCCCTACAAACAGGTGAAGAACTATTAAAATTTCACTCTAACCTAAATAGCATCAAAAAATCAGAAATCAAAAATAAAGTTGAAAATATTTTGAAAATTCTAGATTTGACAGAGGCAAAGAATAACTTAATTAAAACCTATTCAGGAGGAATGCGAAGAAAACTAGACATAGCAGCATCATTGTTGCACGAACCTGACATATTATTTCTAGACGAACCTACAACTGGATTAGATCCTGTAAGCAGGCAAAAAATTTGGTCAGAAATAACAAGATTAAAAGAGGATCAAGGCAAAACAATTTTCCTGACAACCCAATACCTGGACGAGGCTGATAAATTGGCAGACAGATTAGCCATTATAAACAAAGGAGAGCTAGTTGGACTTGGAACCCCAGAAGAATTAAAATCTATAGTTTCAGGAGATGTTGTAGAAATCAGTGTCAGCAATATAAGCAAAACTATAGAAATTTTCCAAACCATTCCTTTGATAAAAAAAATCTCTACAAATCAAAATATTAAATCTATAAATTGTGTTATTGAAAAAGCTAGCGAAAATATACCTCACATCATTGATAAATTGTCAAAATCTAATATTGAAATAACCAAATTAAATATATCTCCTGCCAATCTTGATGATGTGTTTTTGCATCTGACAGGCAATAGCATAAAAACAAAAGAGGAGTATGATGAATAAATTTTATAATGATTTATACTTTGTAATCAAAAGAGAAATCAATGCAATGAAAAGAGTTCCTGCAGCCACACTTCCTGCGGTATTTATTCCAATATTTTTCTTCTTTGTTTATAGCGCAGCTTTAGGGACAAGCACTCAATTCTTGGGCCAAAGCAATGCATATACATTTTATTTGCCAGTATCAATTTTGCTTTCAGTTTCAAATGGTGGCGCAGGCTTAAGAATGGTATCAGATATTGAATCAGGCTACTTTGAAAAATTACTTTTAACTCCAGTTAATAGATTAGCATTATTAATTGGTTCAATGTTTGCGGAGCTGTTTAAAACAACAATTCAAGCAATTCTCGTTTGTTTAATCGGATGGGTTGCAGGTGCTTCATTTGGATTAGGAATATTTGGTGTGATAGCAATGATAACACTAGCAGGTAGTTGGGGATTTGTATTTTCAGCAATAGGCTATACTATAGCTTTAAGAACAGGAAATGTTCAGGCAACACAGTCAGCTTTTGTTATATTTTTCCCTTTTCTTTTTTTAACGTCATCTCTAGTACCTATCGAAGCATTTGATGGATGGTTTAAAGTAGCTACAAATTTAAATCCTGTAACCTACGTACTAGAAGGCTGCAGATCTCTTCTGACTCCAGGTTTTGAATTTTTAACAATAATAAAAGCTGTTGCTACCATAATAATTGTTGGAATGATTACAATTTCTTCTTCGTTTATGGCTTTAAACAAAAGGATTATATAAATATGGCCAATAAAAAAGGGAACAGGATTAAATAAATCAATATTAATGAATTAGTCATTTCGTCCTTGTTATAAATTATATCCTTGATTTCATTGATGGTTTTGTTTTTTTCATAATGATCAATAATATAAGGAGCTTCGCTGCCATTAAAGCTATTTCCGCACTCAAGGCAAAGAAAAAACGGAGTTATATCTCTTTCCACTATATTTTCGCTTTTGCATTGAGGACAAATCATAGTTCAATTATAACATTTTTTATAAAAATCCTTTAATGATTTAATCCTCTTCATAAAAAAGTTTGCTTACTGAAGGAAGATAGTGTAAAATGATTTTGTAATTATTTATATAATTATATTTAATATATTTCCTAATTCAATTATGGAGGGAATTATGGCTGAAGTAGTAGCAAATACTGGCGTAACAAAAGAAGCTGGTTACTTTTATTATCTAGGTAAAGACGGTAATGTATGGAGAACTAAAATGGCGTCTGGTGGTAAACCAGGTGGCGGAGCTGAAAAAGTTGCTGATGCAAATGTTTCCAGAGAATCCGGATTCTTATACTATATCGACGGAGGCGGAAACGTTTCCAGATCTCAAATGGCTTGGAAAAAATAAACTTTTTCTAACTGTTTAAAAAAATATAGCCAAAAATCCATGCTGTTTAACTATGGCATGGATTTTTGCTATCTAATTACATGGTAGGTGAAATGAATAATTTAAACGAAACTGCTTTTACAATTGACTCTTCAAGTATTAAATTTGGTAATGGAGTAACCCAAGAAGTTGGATGGGAACTCAATCGATTAAATTGTAAAAATATAATGGTAGTTACTGATCCAAATATGGTCGATCATATTAGTGTTCAAAGAACAATGGATTCAATAAGTCAAAACAAATTAAATGCAGTACTATTTTCTGATGTTAGCGTAGAGCCAACAGATGCTTCATTTAAAGATGCTATTAATTTTGCGATTAATAATAATATTGACGGGTTTGTGGGAGTTGGAGGTGGATCCAGTATGGACACGGCTAAGGTTGCAAATCTTTATTCAACTTATCCCGATGATTTTATGACATATGTTAATGCACCAATTGGAAAAGGCTTACCGGTCCCTGGTCCACTGAAGCCTTCTATTGCTATACCAACAACTACTGGAACCGGTAGCGAAACTACTGGAACAGCAGTTTTTGATTTCAAAGAAATGAATGCCAAAACAGCAATTGCACATAGGGCACTAAGACCGTTAATAGGGTTAATTGATCCAGAAAATGTACGATCTATACCACCTAATGTAGTGGCGTGTAGTGGTTTAGATGTACTTTGTCATGGACTAGAATCATACACTGCAATTCCTTTTCATCAAAGACAAAAACCTGAAAATCCGGGACTTAGACCATCATATCAGGGATCTAATCCTATTAGTGATATATGGTCACTCACAGCAGTAAAGATGGTTGCTGAAAATATGTACAACGCCGTAAATAATCCTGAAGACCATGAAGCAAGATCTCAAATGTTGCTTGCTGCAACTTATGCAGGAATTGGCTTTGGAAATGCAGGATGTCACCTATGCCATGGTATGTCATATGCAGTATCTGGAAATGTTAAAGACTTTCATTTATCAGATTATCCAGATGACCACGCAATGGTACCTCATGGATTATCTGTTGCAATAACCGCGCCTGCTATATTTAATTTCACAGCAAAAAGTGATCTTCAAAGGCATATCGACGTTACTAAAGCTTTGGGAATGTCTGATGTAAATGAAGATAACGTGCATGTCATGCTCCCTAGAGCAATTAAAAATATTATGACATCCATCGGAATGCCAACCAAATTATCTGATCTTGGATATAAAGAATCAGATGTTGACGACTTAGTCAAAGTTACATTGCCTCAACATAGAGTGATCAAATTAAGTCCTATTGAGGTTGATGCTAAAGATTTGAAAAATCTATTCATTAAAAGTTTAGACGATAGTTGGATAGATTAATTTTTATTTATGTATAATGAATAAATCTAAATACATAGCAATCATTTTCCAATTTTTTTTAATTTCTCTTGTTTTCATTTTAATCTTTTATAATTGGGAAACCATAGCAAAACTTTACTCTGATCCGCTAAACGAAAATTCTAGTCAAACAAACGAAATGCCTGTTGATATATTACCAGCGCCTTGCTGAGTTCTTCAGTGACTCAAGTTTGAGTTTTAAGCTATTTCGCCAATAACATAGGTTCCATCCGTCCATGTCGGTTCAGAGTTAAGGTGTGACATCATTTCAACAAAATAATCATGTTGATCAGGATTATTAGCATTTGCAAGATGAGCTTCTTTGTTCTTAAAAATCGCAACTCCTACCATATCTTTACCATCATCATCTGGATTCATTAAAAACCAGGCGACCATGCCATCAGGCATTCTATCATTTTCTTTCATCATTTTAATTAACTCGTCCTTATGGCCTTTTTTTACATTTAAATTAAAAATTGTTCCGTACATAGTTTTCTCCTTTATGTTTATTGATGTGATTTAAATTAATCTATAGTTCTTGATTTGCCGGTAGCTAAAAATATTGTATCTTCAGCAATATTCGTTGATCGATCTGCAATTCTTTCTAAATTATGTGCTATAAATATTAAAAAAGTTGCTTGTCTTGACGAAGAAGGATCTTTCATCATTATTTGAAGCAGCTCATTTATGACTCTATCTTTTAACACATCTACCTCATCGTCAACTTGACATACTTTAGTTGCTAATTTTACATCAGTTGTTTTATATGCTTTCAAACAATTTCTCATCATTTCAATTGATTTTTTTGACATTGCAGGAATATCAATCAAAGGTTTTATCAATTCTGTATCGCCCATCCTTAAATTAATTTTTGCAATACCTTCAGCGTAATCACCCATTCTTTCAAGTTCCATGATTACCCTTAAAGCAGTAATAATTTTTCTTAAATCCGTTGCCAAAGGTTGTTCACTTGCAATTAGAAATATAGCTTTTTGCTCTAAATCATCTCTAAGTCTATCAACTTCGTCATCCATATCTATTACTTTATTTGACAAATCTAAATCTCTGTTTTCTAGTGATTTGATTGAATCAACAATCATTGTTTCAACTAATTCTTGAACAGTTTCTATTATTGTTTGCAGTTCTTTTAATGCTTTATCAAATTCTTCCCGTGGCATATATTTCTCCTATGTCACTATATAAATAATCCCTAACTAAATCTTCCAGTTATGTAATCTTCTGTCTCTCTCTTTGCAGGAGTAGAAAATATTTTTTCAGTCGAGTCCATTTCGATTAATTTACCACATCTATTTTCTCCTGACAATAAAAATGCTGTTTGATCAGACACTCTTGCTGCTTGTTGCATATTGTGAGTAACTATAATAATTGTATAATCTTTTTTTAACACATTAACCAAATCTTCTATTTTAACTGTAGCAATTGGATCTAAAGCTGAGGTTGGTTCGTCTAATAAAATAACATCAGGTCTTATGGCCAAAGCTCTTGCCATGCATAATCGTTGTTGTTGCCCTCCAGACAAAGAAAACGCATTATCATCTAATCTATCTTTAACTTCATCCCATAGCGCAGATTGAATCAATGCTCTCTCAATCTCTTCATCATAATTTCCCGCAAATCCATTTACTTTCAAACCAAAAGCGACATTATCATATATGGATTTAGGAAAAGGATTAGGTTTTTGAAAAACCATTCCAATTTTAGATCTTATTAATACGGGATCGATAGACTGTGAATAAATATCTATATCATCATATATAATCTGGCCATCAATTTTTACATTTGGAAATAAATCGTTCATTCTATTAAAACATCTTAGAAGTGTGCTTTTTCCACAACCGGAGGGGCCTATTAATGCAGTGACCTGATTTTTTTCAATATTCATAGAAACATTTTCTAATGCTTTAAACTCACCATAATAAACTGAAATATCTTTAACTTTTAATAACGAATTATTTTCTGTAGTCATTTTCACATCCTTTATGTTTTATTACTCTTCGGATCTAACTTGAAATTTATTTCTTAAAATAACAGCTATCGAATTCATTGATAATAACAAAATTAAAAGTATAATTATTCCACCAGCCGCTAATCCTCTAAAATCATCTTGTGGTCTAGAAACCCAGTTAAATATCTGTATAGGCATAACAGTAAATCTGTCCATAGGAGTTACAGGTACAAAAGTTATATAAACCAAAGCTGTAATCGCTACCATAGGTGCAGCTTCGCCGATAGCACGAGATAATGCCAGTATAACTCCAGTCAATATTCCTGGGAATGAAGTTGGCAAAACTGCCATTTTTATTACCTGCCATCTATCTCCTCCCAAAGCAAATGCAGCTTCTCTATGAGATGAAGGAACAGCTTTTATAGCTTCACGAGAAGCTAATATTAGTACAGGTAAAATTAATAATGACATAGTTAAAGATCCTGCCAATATGCTTCTTTCAAGTTTTAAAAAATAAACAAATATTGCCAATCCCAATAATCCGTAAACAATGGAAGGCACTCCTGCTAAATTTGATGTATTAATTTCTACAAAACTTGTAAACCAGTTTTTTGGAGCGTATTCTTCTAAGTAAATAGCAGCTCCAATCCCAATTGGTACTGTAATCAACGCAGTAAGTCCCATCATATACAAA
>CEOQ01016214.1_pt1 | contig 27038 bp, 27 predicted proteins | sample 361351 | NCBI WGS metagenome assembly CEOQ01 (sample SAMEA2619907, study PRJEB7988) | marine metagenome | biome: marine biome (ENVO:00000447); feature: deep chlorophyll maximum layer (ENVO:xxxxxxxx); material: "saline water (ENVO:00002010), including plankton (ENVO:xxxxxxxx)" | depth 60 m | reverse complement strand
GGGCCATGCTGGTGCAATAGTATCTAGTGGTGCTGAAACTGCTCCAGAAAAAATTGAAGCATTAAGATCTGCTGGCGCTTTTATTTCTGAGTCTCCAGCTGAGCTTGGGACAACGATGCTTGAAGCATTAAAAAAATAATTATTCCCAAGGCCCTTTTTCTTTTCTAGTTAATTTTATATTACTTAATAAAAATATTATTAATATTCCTGCAACAAAACCTCCTATATGTGCCCACCATGCAACGCCGCCACCTTCATTATTAGAATTTAATACGCTTAAAAACTGATAAATAAACCAAAAAATTAAAACTATAGAAGCTCTTACTCTTAAGATTGTAACAATTCCAAACCAAACTAATAATCTTACTTTTGCTCTTGGATATAATATTAAATATGCACCTAATATTCCTGAAATAGCTCCACTTGCACCAACTACTGGAATGGTAGAGTTATAATCTGAAAAAACGTGAATTAAAGTTGCGCATGTTCCGCAAAATAAATAAAAAATTAAAAATTTCGTATGCCCTAAATAATCTTCAATATTATTTCCAAATATCCAAAGGTATGCCATGTTCCCAATTAAATGCATCCAACTTCCATGTAAAAACATAGAGCTAAATATTTTATAAATATAAATATCAGAAGGAACTAAGCCGAAATTTTTTATTCCCATGAAATAATCATCAGGTAATGAAATTTGCCACAAAAAAATTAAAAAACAAAAAGCTAAAATGCCATATGTAATTAATGGTTTTCTTATTGTTGGATTTTCATCGCCAATTGGAAAAATTTTAAGACCCTATAAAAAAAATTATTTTGTATATTTAACTAGATATATAATACCATTTATATCATCTGAAATCAAAAGAGATCCATTTTTTGTAATACCTAAACCGGCAGGTCTGCCACAAACATTTGCTCTATTAGAACCTGATACCCAAAATCCAGTTACAAAAGATTCATAATAACCTAATGGCTTATTATTTTTAAATGGAATTCTTACTACCATATATCCTGAAGGTTTGCTTGAATTCCAAGATCCATGCAAAGCGACGAAAGCATTGCCATAGAATTCTTTAGAAAATTGTTTTTTATCATAAAAAATAAGATCTATTGGCCCTGAATGTGATTTAAATAAAACATCAGGTTTTTTAACTATTTTAGATTTTGTTTGTTCAATATTCTTAAAATAAAAATAATTCTTTTCTAAATTAGGTTGCTCATTTTGTCCTAAATAAAAGAAAGGCCATCCAAAAAAATCATTTTCTTCTACTTTAGTAAAATAATCAGGTACTAAATCATCGCCCATACCATCTCTTTCATTAACAACTGTATATAATTCTTTTGTAACTGGATGAACATCTAATCCAACGGGATTTCTCAAACCTGTAGCAAAAATTCTTTGCTTATTAGTATTTAAATCAAATTCCTGAATTGTTGCTCTTGGGTAATCTTCCACTCCTATATTTCCATAACTTCCTATAGCAATATAAATTTTATTATTTAACAAAACTATATTTCTTGTTCTATGCCCAGTTGGTTCTCCCAGAGCATTACTCTTTGATAACTTAATTGGTTTAACTTCGCTTTTTAATTGTCCTTCTTTGTAAGGCATTTTCCAAATATAATCAAGATCAGCTACATATAAATAATCAGATGTTATTTCAATACCAAATGGATAATTAAATCCTTCAGCAAAAACTTGGCTTATATCAGATATTCCATCATTATTATTATCTCTTAAAACTTTTATTTTACCTGGATTAGATTCAACAATAAATATATCGCCATTGCTCGAAACTTTTATATTTCTAGGATGTTCTAAATTATTTGCAAAAATATTAATATTAAATCCCTTTTGTGAACTTAATTTACAAGATTTCATATTTAATTTTTTATAAGAATTGGCAACGCTTTTTGTTGAATAAGGTTTAGCAAGTTTATTAATATCAATAAAATATTTTTCACCTGGTTGTGGTATAGCTAAACACAGTTTAATAAATAAAAATAAAAATAAAATTTTATAAATTAATGACTTCATCATAATAAAATAATAATATTCATAAATTACTATATTATTTCAAAATTATTAAATGATAATTCTAACAAATAAAAATTGGTTAATTGCTAAAAATTATCTTAAAAAAAAAGATAAAATTTTAAAAGAAATAATTAATAAATTTAAATCAGAAAAATTAAAAAGTAAAAAAGATGCTTTTCTAACTTTAGCAAAATCAATTACAGGACAACAGATTTCAGTAAAGGCAGCAAATTCTATATGGATAAAACTAGAAAATAAATCAAAAAAAATAAACCCTAATAATATTTTAAAATTAAAAAAAAATGAAATTGCACAATGTGGTTTCTCAAAACAAAAAATAAATTATTTAATTAATTTATCTAATTTTTTTAAAAATAATAAAAATATAGAAAAAAAATGGAAAAAATCTGAAGATAAAGAAATAATCGATGATTTAATTAAAATTAAAGGAATAGGAAACTGGACAGCTGAAATGTTCTTAATTTTTTATTTATTAAGACCAAATATTTTTCCTTGTGCAGATGTAGGTTTACTTAAAGCCATATCTATAAACTATAATTTAAAATATCCTTTAAGTAAAAATCAAATAATAAAATTTAAAAAAAAATGGGAACCTTGGTCAACCGTAGCTGTTTGGTATCTATGGAGAAGTTTAGATCCGATTCCAGTAAAATACTAACTATTTCTTTTTTACAAAAGTTGCGCATAACAAGAATCCAAATGGAGTCTTAATAAATTTTTCAATTTTTTCTATAAAATTTGATAATTTCCAATTCAAAGCAGCAAAAAATGGAGCAAAATAAATAAAAGTTTCAATATAAATTTGATTAAATTCTTTTTTTGATAAAAAATTGTAGAGTTTCTTTTTATTAAAAAGATTAATATGTTGATGTTCATAATTAACTGAACCAAATAAAGACACTAATTTTTCTAGTAATGGCCAAAAACTTGAATAATTTGGAGTTGTTATTATTATTTTACCACCTGGTTTTAAAACTCTATAAAGTTCATTAAAAATAAAACTATTTTCTTTCTCACTGCAATGTTCAATTAATTCAAGAACAGTTATTATATCAAATGTTGAATTCTTATAAGGCAATGGAATAGTTGCAACTTTAAATTTATGAAAACTATTCTCATATTTTTTTGCATAAGAAATTTGCTTTCTTGAAAGATCAAGACCAATAGATAAATTCTTATTTTTTAAAGAATTAATAAAAGTGCCAGATGCACATGCATAATCTAAATGTTTATATTTTTTTTTAAATTTATTACGAACAAAATTAAATTTTTGATGATGCCATTTTGACTGAATACCTCTTTTTTTTATATATACTTTATCATAATAACCAATAGGAACATCTTGGTTCTTACTAAGTTTTTTTTTATTATTTACAGAATTCATTATTTAAAATAAAAATAATATTTCCCTATTTTATTCATATAATTTTTAATTTAGTATAGAAATATAGTTTTTTATAAAAATTGTATATTATGAGTAAAATATTAATTTGTTCTCCAACATATAATGAATCAGAAAATATAGAAAATTTTTGCAAGAAAATTCTTAAAATAAAAAATATTGATTTAATTATAATTGATGATAATTCCCCTGATGGTACTGCTAAGATTATTTTTAAATTACAAAAAAAATATAAAAGATTATTTATTATAAAAAGAAAAAAAAAACTCGGCATAGGTTCTGCTATTAGAACAGGAATGAATTATGCTTTAACTAAAAATTATGATGCAATAATAACAATGGATGCTGATTTATCACATGAACCAAGAGAGATTCCAATATTTATAAAAAAAATAAAAAAATTTGATTTTGTTGCAGGATCAAGGTATATGAATGGTGGAAAATCAGATTACAAAGGTTATAGAGATTTTATAAGTCGTTTAGCAAATATTAGCTGTAAATTTTTACTCAGAATGCCATTCAAAGAATATACTACTTCTTTTAGAGCATATAGTAATAAAAGTTTAAAAATTTTAAAAAAAGCCACTTTATGGTCTGATGGTTATTCTTCTCAAATTGAGTTCATTTTTTTTATATATATCTCCGGTTTAAAATGTATTGAAATTCCTATACAATTTCATGATAGAACCAAAGGAAATTCAAAAATACCTAGATTACAAGCATTTTATGGCGCATTAAAACTATTAGAACTTTTAATTAGAAGATTAATAACTAAAAAAAAATGATAAAAAAAAATTTTCTAAATTCACTTTTTTTTTTAATATGTGTAATTTTTTTTATAAGATCTTTTGAATATTCACTACATTGGTATGAACTATTTAAATTATCACTAAATGGTTTAGCAGATCAAATCTTTTGGGATTTCGAAGTTTATAAATGTTCTGTAGATTTTTTTATTAACAAATATAATCCATATAATTTAATCACTGAATGTAGTCCAAGCAAAAAGCCATTTATTTATAATTATCCGCCTTTGACATTACTTTTTTTTATTCCGTTAGCATTTATAAATTTTATTTGGGCAAAACTAATCTGGGGATTTTTTTTATATTTTTTATTTATTATTTTTATAAATTACCAAAAAAAAATATTTGATACAAAAATAAATTATTCTTTTTATTTTTTTATCTTATTATTCGCTTTAGATAAAACTATTATATATAGTTTTTTCACAGGAAATATAAGCTTTGTATTACAAATACTAGTTAGCATAAGTTTTTATTTTATTTTAAAAAATAAAATAAATATTTTTTATTTAATAATTTGTTTTGTATCATTCTTTAAATTTTATTTTGCAATATTTCTATTATGTCCTTTTTTAATTTCTAGATCAGAAAATATAAAAAAAATCATAATATCTATTTTAATTATATCCGCCTTCTATATTTTAAATTATTTATATAATCCAGAATTATTTTTTAACTGGATCAATAATGTTTATAAAGCAAGTGTTGCTAAAGATTATTACAGTGGTTTTGGAATAGGAACTTTGAATTATGCTATTACTTTATTTAATTACTTAGAAAATAAAAATATTTTTATATCTAATAATAGAGAATTATATGAAATATTAACTACATTATTTTTTTTCATTACAGTTATTTTATTTAGTTTCTTTTACTTAAACAAAATTAATAATAAAACATTAAATATTAAAAAAATTAAGTTATCAATTTCAATATTATTAATAGCAATTTGTATCCCAAGATTAGAAGTTTATGAGTTAATAATATGTGTAACGCCAATAATATTTTTATTAGAAAAATTTTATAATTTTAAAAAAGAAAAATATTTTCATAAAATTACACTCAGTTTATTTTTAATATCAATATTTTTGCTAAATGGAGATAGTGGAATAACTTATCCATTCATAATAACTATAACATTATTATCTTTATACAGTTTAATAAAAAATAATGGTGCCCTCCCCCGGACTTGAACCGGGACGGATTTTACAATCCTCAGGATTTTAAGTCCTGTGCGTCTACCAATTCCGCCAGGAGGGCAATAATGATAATTATTATAATTGAAAAACTCAATTAAAATAAACTTTATTTAATAAAAAAAGAAGTTTAAATTAAATAATCTTTAAAATCTATAAATGAAAAAAAAAGGATATATTTGGATTGGGCTACCTGCTTTTAATGAAGAAATTGCTATTAAAAAAGTGCTGCAATCTATAATAGAAATAAATAGAAAAATAAATTTAAAAGTAATAATTTTTAACGATGGTTCAAAAGATAAAACTGTTGAAAATGCAAAAAAATTTAAAAAATATTTAAAAATTATAATTATAGATAATATGAATAACAAAGGTCTGGGTGCTGGAATATTTTCATTAATTAGTTTTTTTAATAAAAATGGTAAATTAAACGATAAACTCGTATTAATGGATTGTGATAATACTCATGATCCGAAACAAATATTTCAAATGGAAAAAAAAATAAATATGAATAAAAATGCTGTAATTATTGCATCAAGATATCAAAAAAATAGTCAAGTTAATAATGTGCCTTTCTTTAGAAAAAGATTATCTGATATTGCATTCATAGTCTTTAATATTTTTTTTAGAACTAAAGGAATAAAAGATTTTACTTGTGGTTTTAGAATGTACGATAAAACATCAATTAAAAACTTTTTTTGTAATTTAGAAAAAAATTATAATCCACCTAATGGTTTTGAAATGCAGCTTGAAATACTTCTTAAATTAAGAAAAAAAAATGTTCTATTTGATGAAATACCGATTAAATTAAACTATGAAAAAAAACCAACTGAAAGCAAAATGAAAGTATTTAAAACTATAATTGATTATCTAAAATTAATTTTTCTAAAAAACTAAATATTTTTAATCAATATTTCTGATATTTTTTTAGCAGAATTACCATTACCATATGGTTTTTTAAGCCATTTTTTTATTTTTTTATTTTTTGCCCATTTTAATAAACAAAGAAAGTCCTTTTTATTTTTCCAAATTTTAGCTATACCAATCTTCTCAGCCTCTATTCTTTCAGTTACTTTTCTACAAACCACTGTTGGTATACCGACTGTTGCGCATTCCTCTTGTATTCCACCTGAATCCGTTATAACAAAAGCAGATTTATTAATAATATTGCAAGTAGTAAAATAATCATATGGTTTTGTAATTAAAGAATTATCCAAGTTTGTTAAATATTTTTTTATATATTTTAATGCAAAATTATTTGGATGTTTTGTAGTTACCAACAGATAATCTTTATTATTTTTAAAAAAAATTTCCAGATTTCTAAATAAAATTTCAAAATTACTTCCAATTGACTCACGTCTATGAGCAGTTAAAAAAACTATTTTTTTATTTTCTTTATTCGCATGATCAATTACTTTTTTGGCAATTTTTGATGGCTTTTTTAAAGCATATAAAAAACTATCAATACCTGGATTGCCTACTATGAAAACTTTATCTTTTTTAATACCTTCATTTATTAAATTTTTTTGATTTAAAATTGTTGGAGCAAAATGAATATCTGTAATCGAAGTAATTAATTTTCTATTTAATTCTTCAGGATAGGGATTATTATTATCAAATGTTCTAAGTCCTGCTTCATTATGTGCAATTTTAGATCCATAGAGACTTCCTGCGTATGCACATCCAGCCGCTGTTGTTGTATCTCCTTGTATTAAAACAATTTTAGGTTTTATTTTTTTTATAAGTTTATAAAAAGTATCAATTGATTTTTTTATATTATATTTTAATGATTTTGTTGATTGCATATTTTTTAATGTTATGTCAAATTTTATTTGATTTTCTTTAACATATAAATTTAAAAACTTTTTATGTTGCCCAGAATTAATTAATAAAACATTTTTTTTACCAATTTTTCTTACACATTCTTTATAAACAGGTATTTGCTTAATTAATTCAGGTCTTGTTCCAATTACAATTAATATTTTTTTATTTAGTTTTATGATGACCTCGTGATAATTTGATATAGTTTAAATAAAATATCTTTATAAAAAAAATTATGAAATATAATAATAAAAATAATCTTAACATATCATCTTTTTTTAAAAATCAGAGATATGTTTTCTTAATTTATTTTCCATTATTTATATCTGCTATAAATATAATTTCAAATTTTTTTGAAAAAATTGTTTACGGAAACAGAATGCCATTTGCAGATTTCTCAATATATAGATGTGCAGCAATTACTTTTTCTGAAAAAATAAGTCCTTATTTCCCAAATGCTTTGTCAGAATGTTTAAATAGTTACCCACATGCCTTAGACTTTTTTTATCCTCCTATAACTTTAAATTTCTTTTCATTGTTTGCAAAAATTACAGAAATTAATTCAGTTATAATTTGGGGAATTATTATTTTGCCAATTTTTTGTTTAAAAATATTTCTTTCACATAAATTATTTATGAAAAAAGAAAATATATTAATTTTTATAATGATATATTTATTTTCTTTCGGAGGATTAAATTACACAGGATTATTAACAGGAAATATATCTATACTTTTTTATACATTTTTAGGAATAAGTTTATATCACTTAATAATAAATAATAATGCAAAATATTTCTTTATTGTTTTAACTTTAATGTGTTTATTTAAAATCACTTATTTAAGTTATTTCTTTCTACTATTTTTCTTAGAAAAAAAAAATTTTTACAAATATAGTTTAATATCTTTATTAACTATTTTTATTATTTACATATTTTCTTATCATTCAAATCAAAATCTATTCTTAGAATTTTTTAATCAATTAAAATATATACGCTCTGATAAATTCTTTGAATTATATGGTGGTGGTTTTGGCATGTATTCTATATTAAATGAGTTACCAAATATATTTATTTCCAATATTAATAATCATTATTTTATTCAAATAGCCTGGTTTACAATTTGTTTTGTATTTTTATGTGCTACTTTCTTTTTATTCTTGAATAACAAAAATCTTTCTAAACTACAAACTTCGGTAATTGGAATTTTAGTAATTACTGTATGTTATCCTGTTCTAAAAGATTACGAAGGATTGCTTTTAATTCCTTGCATCTATTATTTATTATTTAATTTAAATTTAAAAAATGTATTCCTAAATAAAGATAATTTAATAAGATATTCTATAATTTTTCTTACTTTTGCAATTCATGACAAATATATGTTATTTTTTATATCAATTTTATTATTTTTTTATATAAATTATTTAAATTTTAAAAAAATCAAAATTTTCAAATAATTATTTAAGTAATAAAGGATCTTTATTCTTAAACTCTAAATAAATAACTAAGAAAAAAATCATAGATAATGAACAAAGCCACGCATGCGTGTCTTGAACACATATAAAAAATAAAATTAAAATAAATTTTATAAATGAATTTAACGATTTTTTCTCTGAAAAAGTTATTTCTGAAACTAAATAATAATATGCTGGTACGATTAAAAACAAATCATATATAAGAACTCTAGGATAAAACAAAAAAATCAAAATTATAGCAAAGCTTAATATATTTAATTTTTTTTTACCATTTAACTCTTTATTCCCATAAATAAAATAAAAAGATATGAAAGATACTGAAGATAATAATATCCAAAAAAAATTTGAAATAAATGTGCTAGGATATAAATAAATACTAAAATAATTTCCAAAAGTTCTTATTAATGCTGCAAATGCTTGTGTAATATCACTACCCACCCATGGATTATCAGGACTTCTAGATACTTGTATCTGCATTAGCTCTACCCAAGATTTATATAAAATAGGATCGTTTAAATAAGAAAAATAATTGATTAAAAAAATTAAAAATAAAAAAGGAATTAAATATTTTAAAGTTCTAAATCCATATAAAACTAAAGGTAAAAAGAAAAATATTAACAGATAAAATTTAAAACAACTTACAACAAAAATTAATAGTGAAAAAAAAAATATTTTTCCTTTATAAAGAAAAACCAGACTTATGCCTATTAAACTATATAAAAGTACAGCAATATTGCCAACCACAGTTCCTGCAAGCCCCAAAGAAAAATTAAAACAAAAAAAATAAACAAAAGGATAAAAAAATTTTATTTTATCTAAAGGAAATAATTTATAAGAGTAAAAAAATAAAAAAATAATTGCAATTATCTCTAGAAAAATGAATATTTTTATAAAGTTTTCATATGTGATATTTCCTAAATCTTTAATTAAAATTAATATATAAGGTGGTATAGAAGTAGTGGGCTGATCAAAATATGGTGGAAAAATTTTATAAGTATTTTGTTTATTAATTGTATCAATCAATGAATTATAAATTAATCTTAAATCATAAAAATTCTCATGATTTCCAAAAATAATTTTTTCATAAAAATATAATGTGTTTTGTATTACTACATATAAAAAAACAACTAATAATAAAAGATTTAAATATTTAAAAAATCTACTTTTTCTGTCATATTGAATTAAATTAATCATTATTAATATTATAAAAGTAAAAAAAATAAATATAAAATTTTATAATGATAATAACTTTAATAAGATTTGCGCTTGTTGCGCCTAATGGAAGTGTTAATAATGAGCCAACTCCTCCTATTGGCCTAGCTTATATTGCTAGTTCTTGTAAATCACTAGGAATAAAGGTTGAAGGAATAGACGCTACTGGAAGAAATCTAAATAAAATCTTTAAAATTCCTAATGGAAATCTACAAGGAATAGGTATTGAAATTGATGAAATTTTAAAATTAATAAATCCAAAAACACAAATATTTGGTATAAGTGCAATGTTTACTCATGAATGGACTTATATAAAAGATTGTTTAAAAAAATTAAAAAAAAAATTCCCTAAATCAAAAATAATTGCTGGCGGTGAACACATAACTGCCTTACCTGAATTTAGTTTAAGAGATTGTAAAGAAATTGATTATGCATGTCTGGGAGAAGGTGAAGAAACTTGGTCGGAAATAACAAAGAAAATAATTAAAAAAGAAAGAATAAATAATATTTATGGTCTTGCTTATATAAAAAAAAATAAATTTATTAAAAATCAATATAGAGAAAGAATAAAAGAAGTTGATAAAATTCCATGGCCAGATTGGAAAATTTTCCCAATAGAACCATATTTAGATAATGCTATAAGTTTTGGTGCGGGCTCAGGAAGGAATATGCCCTTTTTAGCCTCTAGAGGATGTCCTTATGAATGCACATTCTGCTCTAATCCTCTAATGTATGGTAGAAGATATTATATAAGATCAGTAGAAGATGTTATAAAAGAAATAAAATATTATATAAAAAAATACAAAATTACTGGTTTACAATTTTATGATTTGACAGCAATTGTAAAAAAAGATTGGATAATAGAATTTTGTAAAAGTCTAAAAAAGAATAAAATTAATATTGAATGGAGTTTGCCGTCGGGAACAAGAAGTGAGGCTTTAGACTTAGAAGCTGTAAAAGCTATGACTAAAGCAAATTTAAAATATTTAGTTTATGCTCCTGAAAGTGGTTCAGCAAAAACATTAAAATTAATAAAAAAGAAAATAAAACTTTATAAAATGGAAGAATCTATTAGATATGCTATTAAAAATAATGTGTCTGTTAGAACAAATTTAATAATAGGTTTTCCTCATGAAAAAAGAATTGAACTATACAAAACTCTTTTTCAACAAATTAAATTTATGTTTATGGGAGTAGAGGAATCCCCAACATACCCTTTTCAAGCTTATCCAGGAACTGAACTATTTAATATGTTAGTAAAAAAAAAAGAAATAAAATTAAACGACAATTATTTTAATTCTTTAGCTACATTATCAACTGGAAAATTAACACCACCTGACGTATCTTATAATGAATACATAGGTAAATATGAATTATATTTTTATAGGATACTTGGTTTAATTATTTCATATTTAATATCATATTTAACCAGGCCAAAAAGAATTTTTAGAACTATAAAAAGTTTTTTTACTGATAGAAGTGCAACAGTTATAGAACAAAGATTAAAAGATAATTTAAAAAGATCAAAATTTTTTTTAAATTACATAAAACCCTTTGTAACTAAAAACTTTATAGAAAATAAATAATAAAAAATATGAAAAATAGTATAGATCTTTTTTTATTAAGATTCATTTCATATAGTGTATGTCTAATTCCTTTTGTTCTTATATTTAGTAACTCTATAGCGGATATTATTGTTGTTATTACTGCAACATATTTTATTTATAAATCCATAAAAAATAATGACTGGTTATGGTTAAAAGAACAATGGGTAAAAATTTGTTTTTTAATATATTTTTGGCTAATAATATCTAGTTTCTTTTCTTACAACCAAGAATTAGCGCTATCAAGATCGATAAGCTGGATAAGATTTATTATTTTTGCTGCTTCCTTGCAATTTTTATTCTTTACTCAAAAAAAATTTGAAAAAAAATTAATTATTTTTATCTTTTTTGCAATTATTTACGTAAATATTGAAATGCTAATTGAATATTTTACTAATTATTCATTATACAGCAGGTTTCTTGAAACTTATTTTGATAAAGATCCTTTTGCTGGTGGATCTCATAGAATCTCTGGCCCATTTAAAGATGCGCCAAAATCAGGTCTTTACTTATCGTATTTTATCTTTCCTACTTTTTTTGGATTAATTAATTATTTCTATTTAAAAAATAAATCTAATTTATTTATTTTTCTTCTTATTTTTATAATATTAAATCTTTTTTTAATTAAGATCAGTGGGCATAGAGGCTCAGTTCTTTCAATAATAATTTCATCATTTCTAATGATATTTTTTTTATTTTTTAGAAAAAATATTAAAATATTTATATATTCATTAATTATATTATTTATTTCATGTTTCATTTTATATAATTCAAATTCATTTTTAAAAAATAGAATAAAAAACTCTTTAATTGACAAAACTTTTAATGAAATCTCTAATTACTCTAAATCAGCATATGGATCTTTATCAATAACAGCATTTAAAATGTCTTTATCTAACCCAATTTTTGGAGTTGGATTAAAAAATTATAGAATTGCTTGTGAAAAAGACGAGTTTTTGTCTGAAGGTCATAAAGGTTCTGGATATGGAGTTTCTCCATGGAAAGGTCATTATAACATTGAATTAAAAAAATATTATGAGGCTACATGTTCTAGTCATCCTCATAATCTCTATTTAACTTGGTTATCAGAAACAGGAATACCAGGTTTATTATTTTTTATAATTTTTTTAATAATTATAATTATAAAAATAAATCAAGATAAAAATATTTTATTAAAAAATATATTATTTCTTGGAATATTGACATCTTTAATTCCTAAGTTCATACCTATGATGCCTTCCCTAAATTTTTTTTCTAATTGGAATGCTGTTACTGTTTGGTTTTTAATAGGATGGCTCTTATCATATTTTTCAAAAAATAAAAAAATTAATGATTTTTAATTCTTTTAACAATTTCTTTTTCTGCTTTATTAATTGATTTCTTATTTTGACTTCTTAAAACTATATTTACACCTCTTTTATTACCATTCATGAATGGATAACTGCCAATCTCAACGTCCTTATATTTATTTTGAACATTCGATAAATGTTCAGCAATATTACTTTCAGGCAAATTAAATAATAAAGTTTTAGAAATTTCAGGTAGACCGCACTTTAATTTTTTTATAATTTTCATAAACATTGCCTTCATAATTTCAGGTATACCTGCCATTACATAAACATTCTTAATCCTGAACCCTGCTGCTTTTGTAATTGGATTATATAAAAGTTCAGCACCTTTAGGTATAAAAGCCATTTTTTCTCTAGCTTGATTTAATGGCAAATCATTATATTTGTAAAATTTTTTTAAAATACTTAAGGCTTTATTGTTCTTAACTAATTTAACTTTAAATGCCTTTGCTATAGAATAAGAAGTAATATCGTCATGCGTTGGGCCAATACCTCCGGTTGTAAAAATGTAATTATATTTTTTTCTAACTTCATTAATTGTTGAAATAATTTGTTTTTGATTATCTTTAATAACTCTTGCTTCTATAACATCGATGCCCTTAGCTGTTAATTCTTTACATAAATAATTCTTATTAGTATCAAGAGTTCTACCTGATAAAATTTCATTACCAATAATAATGATACATGCGGTTGGATTTTTTATTTTTTTCATTAGAATATATTTTTAATTATCAAAAAAAAAATGACAAATCTTGAAATTAAGTCTAATCCAAAAAAAGAAAAAATAAATATTTATAATTCATCAGATTTTAAAAACATGAAAAAGGCTGGTGTTTTAGCTGCAAAAACTTTAGATTTTATTACAGAACATGTCAAACCTGGAATTACTACTGAAAAACTAGATAAATTATGTCACAATTTTATTATTAACAATAATGCCACGCCAGCACCATTAAATTATAATGGTTTCCCAAAATCAATTTGTACTTCAGTAAATCATGTTGTTTGCCATGGAATTCCTAGTAACAAAATTTTAGATAATGGTGATATTATTAATATTGATGTGACTGTTATATTAAATGGTTGGTATGGCGATACAAGTAGAATGTTTATTGTTGGAAATAAAACTAGTGTAAAGGCGATTAAATTAATTAATATAACATATGAAAGTATGATGGATTCAATAAAACAAATTAAACCAGGGTCAACGCTTGGTGATATAGGTTATGTTATTGAAAATAAAGCTAAAAAAAATAATTTCTCAGTCGTAAAAGATTTTTGTGGACACGGTATAGGTAAAAGTTTTCATGAGGCTCCAAGTGTTTTACATTATGGTTCAAAAGGACAAGGTGTAAAATTAAAAAAAGGAATGATATTTACTATTGAACCGATGTTAAATGCTGGAACTAGTGAAATAAAAATTTTAAATGATGGATGGACAGCTATAACAAAAGATAGAAAGTTATCTGCTCAATTTGAACATACAATTGGTATTACAGAAAAAGGATTTGAGATATTTACTTTATCTCCAAAAAATTATCAAAAACCACCATATTAAATTATTAATTTTATTTGAAAGAAAAAAAAATGATACCTAGATACTCTAATGAAAAAATGTCTTCTATTTGGTCTGATAAAAATAGATACGAAATTTGGCTTAAAATAGAAATAGCAATTTGTGAAAAACTTTGCATAGATAAAAAAATACCAAAAAAAGATTTTACACTTATTAAAAATAAATCAAAAATTGATGTAAAAGATATTCAAAAACTAGATGAAAAAACACAACATGAAGTAATAGCTTTTTTAAATAGTGTTTCAAAGAAAGTTGGTAAAAGTTCCAGATACATTCATCAAGGAATTACTTCATCAGATATTATTGATACAGCTTTTTCCGTACAACTTAAAGAAGCTACTGAAATAATTATTTCTGATCTAAATAATTTTTTAAAAGTCTTAAAAACAAAAGCAAAAAAATATAAAAATACTATTTGTCTAGGAAGAACTCATGGAATACATGCGGAACCAACAACGTTTGGTTTAAAAATAGCAAGTTTTTATGCTGAAATGCAAAGAAATCTTAAAAGATTGAAAATAGCACTTGAAGATATATCAATTTGTGCAATATCAGGAGCAGTTGGAACTTACGCAACTATTGATCCAGCCATTGAAAATTTTGTTGCAAAAAAATTAAATTTAAAAAGTGAGAAAATATCAACGCAAGTAATTCCTAGAGATAGGCATGCTCATTTATTCTCAATTTTCGCAATTATAGCAAGTTCTATAGAAAGAATTGCGATTGAAATAAGACATTTGCAAAGAACTGAAGTCAGAGAAGTTGAAGAGTTCTTTTCAAAAAATCAAAAAGGTTCATCCGCAATGCCCCACAAAAAAAATCCTATTTTATCTGAAAATTTAACTGGTCTTTCAAGATATATAAGATCTGCTGTGATACCAATGTTAGAAAATATTGCACTTTGGCACGAAAGAGATATATCTCATTCTTCTGTTGAAAGAATTCTAGCGCCAGATGTAACAATTGGTCTAAATTTTGCAATTAATAGACTAAATAAACTAATTTCAAATTTAAAAATCTATCCAGAAAATATGAAAAAAAATTTAAATTTATTAAATGGTCTTATTTTTTCACAAGCATTATTATTAGAACTTATAGAAAAAAAAGGAGTTGATAGACAAATTGCATACGATATAGTTCAAAAAAATGCAATGACAGTTTGGAAAACAAAAAAAGATTTTTTAAGCATTATAAAAAAAGATAAAATAATTTCCAAAGCAATAAGCTATTCTGAACTGGAAAAACTTTTTAATGAAAAAAATTATTTAAAAAAAATTGATTTTATTTTCTCGAAAATTTTTAAATAAGAATAGAATTAAAAAAATATTTTTTCTATTTCTAATATTAATATTAATAATATTTAATCCATTCATATTAAAATATTTTAGCAGTGACAATAATCTAGGTAAAAGTACTATAAATTATATATTTACTCTTGATTCATTCTTATTATTCACAATTTTAACATCTTATTTATTTTTCTATAAAAAAAATAAATTTAAAAAAGTTATTACTTTATTATTAATAATAAATATTACCTTATTACCAATTTTTTTGCTTTATGTAATAGAAGGATTTATACAAATATACATAAATAATATAAAATTCAGTAATAAATCAGATTCTATAGCAGCTCACATACAAACTTTTTCTAAAGAATATATTCCTGTGCCATTATATAAAAATTTAAAAGATGTATATAAACCTTTAAAAAATAATTATGTAAATATTAACAATCAGGGATTTAGAAGTTACGATTTTAACCAAAAAAAAAACAAAGGCGAAAAAAGAATAATAATATTGGGTGGGTCAACAGTATTCGGATACAATGTTGCAGATAAAAATACAATCTCAAATTTAGTAGAAAAAAAATATAAAAATCAAAATGTAAAAGTTTTTAATCTAGGAATGAATAATTTTGATTTTGAAGACCAAATAAATTTATTAAGTATCTTCTTTAAAGAACTTAATCCAGATATCATAATTTTTTATCATGGTATTAATAATTTATATGGAGTTTATGGGCAACTATTAAAAGATACGCAAAATAAAACATATTTTAAGAATATTGATACGCTAAATAAATTTGAAAAAAGAATTTTATTAATAAAAGAATATTTAAAGAAAAAAACAATATATATGATTCTTTTTACCTACTACAAAAAACATTTTCCATATGAAATCGATAAAAATTTTGAGAATTATAATGAAAGAATAAATTATTATGTAAATAAAAACTATATTGATTTATATAAAAAGACAGAAAAAGAATTTTGTAATAATATTAAATGCTTTTTTTTACTTCAACCAAATGTTTTGCATAAAAAAAATAGAACTTTCTATGAAAATCTATTATTTAATCAATTTTTGGCAAATTATCCGTTAATTGACACAGTATACAGTGATTTTTATAACAAAATCATAAAAAAAGAAAATAAAAATATATGCGATTTAAGAAAAATTTTTAATAAAAAAAATGAAAATATATTTTTTGATGAAGTTCATGTTAATGGAACTGGAAATTTAATAATTAGTAAAGAAATTTATAATATAATTAATAATAAAAGTAAAATATGTTAAAAAAAAATTTTTTAAAAAAATAAAAAAATATTATAAAATATATTTTTTAATTATTTACACTCTTGAAGAATTATAGAAAATAAAAAAGAATTTTTTATATTATGACCACTTTAATTGAAGGTAAAACAAAATTAATAAAAAAAGGCAATAAACCTTTTACAATCGATATGATTGCAAAAGATTTTTTAACGGGTGGTGATGCTGCTAAAAAAGAAGAACTTACTGATATAGGAATACAAAAAACAATACAAGCGTCTAATGTATTTAAAATGCTTGAACAGAACAATATACCGACATCTTTTATTGAATTAACATCACCAAACACAATGCTACATGAAGAATGCAATATGCTACCACTTGAATTTGTTGTTAGACGTTATGCATTTGGAAGTTACTTAAAACGTAATCCAGATTACGATAATAAGAACGAACCTTTTTGTTTTAAAGAACCTGTATGGGAAATTTTTCATAAACATGCAGTTGTAATGCCCCCTAATGTAGATAAACCTGTGCAGATGGATGAAAATGAAGCTAGAGAAAAATATTTAGCAGATGGTAAATGGGCTGATGGTGTATACACAGATCCTTATATTAAACTTGAAGAACAATGGCAATTATATTCTGCGAAAGATCCTATTAAAGGAAAAGCTCTAATGAATACTAAAAATTTACTTAATTCAGAAGAAATTGATAGTGCTATTAACAAAATTGTCATCCCTGCTTTTAAAGCTATAGAAAAAAGTTGGAAAAGTATTTCTACTAGTGATGGGCCTGTACAACTTGTAGATATAAAATTTGAACTAGGTTTTAGATCTAAAGATAATCTTTTAGTTCTATCTGATGTTGTTGATAATGATAGTTGGAGAATTTGGCCAGGAGGTAATCCAGAAAACCAATTAGATAAACAATCTTTTAGAGATGGTGAAGATTTATCTCAAGTTGCAAACAAATATCAACTAGTAACAGAACTAACAAAAGAATTTATAAAATGAAAGATTAGGTGTTTGCAACTCAATGAAAGTTAAAATTGAAGTAATGCTAAAAGATGCAATTTTAGATCCACAGGGGAATACAATAAAAAAATCATTAATTGGTCTTGGTTTTAAGAATGTAAAAAGTGTTAGACAAGGAAAATTAATTGAAATTGAATTAAATTCTAATTCATCAAATAAAGAAAAAAATAATATAGAAAAAATGTGTGAGGATGTACTAACTAATTCTTTAACTGAAAAATATAAAATTAAGTTTTTAAAAAATAAATAATGAAAATAGCAATAGTTGTATTTCCTGGATCCAATTGTGATAGGGATATTTCTTGGGCTATAGAAAATATATGTGGAAAAAAACCAAATTATCTTTGGCATAAAGAAAAAAACTTTGCAAATTATGATTTAATTATTTTACCTGGTGGCTTTTCTTATGGAGATTATCTTAGATGTGGAGCAATAGGATCGCACTCTCCAATTATAAATGAAATAAAAAAAAGATCTCAAAAAGGTGCTAAAATCATTGGTATATGCAATGGGTTTCAAATTTTAACTGAAAGTAAACTATTACCAGGCTCACTTTTGCAAAATGAAAATCTTAAATTTGTTTGTAAAAAAGTTTTTTTAAAAGTTAATAACAACAGAACTTTTTTCTCAAAAAAATATAAACTTAATGAAATAATAAATGTACCTGTGGCACATATGGAAGGTAGATATTATTGTAGTAAAAAAACATTAAAAGAATTAGAAAATAATGAACAAATAGTTTTCAAATATTGTAGTGATAATGGAGATATAAATAGCACTAATAATCCTAATGGATCAATAATGAATATTGCAGGAATTATTAATTTAAAAGGAAATATTTTAGGTATGATGCCACACCCAGAAAGATGTTCTGAAGAAATTCTAGGTGGTGAGAATGGCATTAATTTTTTTAAAAGTGTTTTAGAAAGTATAAATTAAATGGAAAAAAAAAATAATTTAAAAGAACTTTTAAAAGTTCATAATTTAAATACTTTTGAATACAAAAAAATTTTAAAAATTTTAAAAAGAAAACCAAACTTACTTGAACTTGGAATATATTCGGTAATGTGGAGTGAACATTGTAGTTATAAATCATCAAAAAAATGGTTAAAGAAATTACCAACTAAATCAAAAATAGTTATTTGTGGGCCAGGAGAAAATGCTGGAATTATTGATGTGGGTGATGATGACGCCGTAGTTTTTAAAATTGAAAGTCATAATCATCCATCTTATTTAGAACCTTTCCAAGGGGCGGCTACAGGTGTTGGAGGAATTTTAAGAGATATTTTTACAATGGGTGCAAGACCTATAGCAATATTAGACTCTTTAAGGTTTGGAGATATAAATAAAAAAAAACAAAAATACCTCTTATCAGGAGTTGTTTCAGGAATCTCAAACTATGGCAATTGTATGGGAATCCCAACTGTAGGTGGAGAGTGTTATTTTAATAAAAATTATGATAAAAATATTTTAGTTAATGCAATGGCCGTTGGTATTGCAAAAAAAAATAAACTTTTCTTTTCTAAAGCAGCAGGAATAAATAATCCTGTAATTTATGTTGGTGCGAAAACAGGTAAAGATGGGATTCATGGCGCTACTATGGCTTCGGCTGAATTTGATGATAATTCAAAACAAAAAAAACCAACTGTACAAGTTGGCGATCCATTTACTGAAAAATTAGTAATGGAAGCTTGTCTAGAACTAATGCAATCAAATATAATTATTGCAATACAAGACATGGGTGCTGCTGGTTTAACTTGCTCATCATTTGAAATGGCTGCAAAAGGTAATTGCGGAATCGAGTTAAATATAAATGAAATTCCTCTAAGAGAAAAAAATATGTCTCCATATGAAATCATGTTATCAGAAAGTCAAGAACGTATGCTTATTATTTTAAAAAAAGGAACTGAAAAAAAAGCAAAAAAGATATTTGATAAATGGGATCTAGATATGTCAGTAATAGGAAAAATTACTAATTCTAAAAAAATGATAATAAAAAAAAATGATAAAATAATAGCAAATATTCCTATTTCTCAAACTGAAAAACAAACACCTGAATATAAAAGACCATGGATAAAACCTAAAAAAGTAAAAAATATAAAAAAAATTATTTATCCAAAAAAGAATGAAATTAAAAAAATAATTATTAATTTGTTAAAAACTCCTAATTTGACTAGTAAAAAATGGATATGGGAACAATATGATCATATGGTTATGTGTGATACAATTAAAGCTCCTAGCTATGGAGCTGCTGTAGTTAGAATTCATGGCACAAAAAAAGCTTTAGCAATGACCACAGATTGTAATTCTAATTATTGCAAAAGCGATCCATTCATTGGAACTATACATGCGGTAAGTGAAGCCAGAAGAAATATTATTTCTACAGGTGCAGTACCTTTAGCAATAACAAATAATTTAAATTTTGGCAATCCTGAAGACAAAAAAATAATGGGACAATTTGTTATGAGTGTTAAAGGTATAGAAAGTTCATGTAATAAATATTCTCTTCCAGTTATTTCTGGGAATGTATCGCTATATAATGAAACAAATAAAGTTGGAATTTCTCCAACACCAGTTATCGGAATGGTTGGTTTGATTAATAATACAAATTCTTTTTATAACAAAAAACTTTTAAAAGAAAATGATAAAATTTTTTTAATTGGAGAAAAAAGTAATAATATTTCATGTTCAGTTTTTTTAGAAAAAATTATTAGAAAAGAAAATAAAAATCTAGGGCCACCGCCAAAAATAAACTATAACGATGAAATTAAAAATGGAAACTTTATTTTAAATTTATTTGAAAAAAAACTAATAAAAATTTGTAATGATGTTTCTAGTGGTGGAATGATGATTTCTTTATTAAAAATGTTAATAAATATAAAATTTGGAGCTAAAATTGATGAAAATTTTATAAATAATTCAAATAATAATAAAATTTTTAAAACATTATTTGGTGAAGGTTCAGGTAATTATATAATGATCACAAATAAAGAAAATGAAGTTCTAAAAATTGCTAAAAAAAATAAAGTTAAAATTTTTAAAATTGGGATATTGAAAAGAAATTACTTAGAAATAAATAATGAAATAATTAAATTAAAAGAATTAAAAAATAATTTTGAAAATAATTTTTTTAACTATATAAATAATTAAATGGCAATGAATATTAAAGATATAGAAATTTTAATAAAAAAGAAGATTCCAGATGCTAAAATTGTTATTAAAGATTTAGTAGGAGACAATAATCATTTTTCTGCAGAAATAGTATCTAAAGAATTTAATGGAAAAACTAGATTGGAACAACATAAAATGGTTTATAATAGTTTAAGTGAAGAATTAAAAGAAGATTTACATGCATTAACAATTAAAACTATGGAGGAAAAATGACATTAACAATACAAAATATAGAAGAAGCGAAAGAAACAATTAAAAATAATGATATAGTTTTATTTATGAAAGGTACAAAGGATATGCCAGGGTGTGGTTTTTCAGCTCATGTAGTACAAATTCTAAATAAAATGAATGTAAATTATATAGACATAGATGTCCTAAATGATGACAATTTTAAAGAAAACATGAAAAAATTTACCAATTGGCCAACTTTCCCGCAACTTTATATAAAAGGAGAATTTATTGGTGGTTGCGATATAGTAAAAGAAATGTTTGAAAGTGGTGAATTATTAGAATTATTTAATACAAAAGGTATCAGCAAAAAAATTTAAATTTATCTTGAATAGAATTCTACAACTAAATTAGGCTCCATTTCAACAGGATAAGGAACATCTTTTAAAGATGGTGATTTTATAAAAACACCTTTCATTTTAATATAATCAACTGATAAATACTCTGGCACTTCTCTATCTTTTGATTGTACAGCTAATAAAACAGAAGGGATTTGTTTAAAGCTTTCTTTTAATGTTATTTCATCTCCATCGCTTATTTTAAAAGAAGGAATATTAATTTTTTTACCATTTACTTTGATATGACCATGTGAAATAAATTGTCTTGCTGCAAAAACAGTTGGTGCAAATTTCATTCTATATAAAACTGAATCAAGTCTTCTTTCCAATAATTGAATTAAAATTTGACCAGTATCGCCTTTAATTGCTGAAGCCTGTTTATAGTATTTTTTAAATTGTTTCTCAGTTACATAGCCATAATATTTTTTTAATTTTTGTTTTGCATATAATTGAAGTGCGTAATCAGATGGTTTTCTATTTTTTTGTCCGTGTTCTCCCGGTCTTGTTTCACGTTTATTATAAGGACTCTTTGGTCGACCCCAAAGATTTACACCTAATTGTCTATCAATTTTATATTTTGGTTCTTTTCTTATACTCATAATTTGTCTATAGAAATATTAAAAAAAACTTAAAATGTCAATAATTTACTTATTTATTTAAATTTTTAACTATTCCCAATAAAATTTTCATCTCTTTTTCAGTTAATTTTGCTTTATTAAAAATAATTCTTATATTTCTTAACATTAATTTTTTTTTTTCTTGAACTTTAAAAAAATTATTTTTTTCTAAATAAAATTCTAAAACCTTGAAAAAATTAAATAATTCTTTTTTTTTAGTTTTTTTTATTTTTTTTATTAATTTTGTATTAAATATATTTGAATTATATATTTCATAAACAACTAGCAATACACTTTGTGCCAAATTAAGAGAATTAAAATTCTTATTTAATGGAATTTCAATTATTTTATCGCATAAAGAAATTTGCTCATTTTTTAAACCAGTTCTCTCAGGACCAAATAAAATTCCAATTTTGTAATCTTTATATTTATTTATTTTTTTAATACTATTTTTAAGATTAATAACATCAATATTTAAATCTCTTTTTCTATTAGATGTTGCATAAACATATTCAAGATCGTCTATTGCTTTTTCTAAATTATTAAATATTTTTACATTTTTCAAAACCTCATCTGCTTTAGCAGAATTTTTATAAGTAACTTTATTTGGTTTCCATTTTTTCTTTTTTACAATTCTTAAATCTAAAAAATTAAAATTTAACATTGCTCTTGCTACAGCGCCAATATTCTCATCTAATTGCGGCTCATATAATATTATTATAGGAAATTTATTATAATTACTTTTCAAAAGCTGATTTTATTTTTGATTTAATTAATTTATAGGTAATACTTTCTTTTAATGCTATATAAGATGCATTTATAACATTAGAAGAAACTCCAACAGTTGACCAATGATTTTTATTTTTATCTGAACTTTCAATTATTACTCTTGTAATAGCTTTTGTTCCTTGATCTGGAGTTAGAATTCTAACTTTATAATCAATTAGATCCATTTTTTTTAGAACTGGGTATGATTTAATCAAAACACCTCTTAATGCATTATCTAAAGCATTAACAGGGCCATTGCCAATAGATTTTGAAATATATTCTTTTTTAACTTTAACAATTACATTTGCTTTAGCTGTATTAGTATTTTTTATACTATCCTTTAAATCTTTAAATTCATTTACAACTTCAAAAGATTTTAATTTAAAATATTCAGGAACATTTATTAATTCTTTCATTATAAAAAGCTCAAAACTCGCTTCAGCTCCATCGTAACTATATCCTTCATATTCCTTTTTTTTCAACTTTTTAACCAAATAATCTAATTTTTTTTCATTAACTTTAAAACCTAACTCTTTAAGCTTAATAGTTAAACTGGACTTACCTGACTGATCAGACACTACAATGTTCCTTTTGTTTCCTACTATTTCAGGCTTAATATGCTCATAAGTTTTTGCATGTTTTTGGATACCAGAAGCATGTAATCCTCCTTTATGTGCAAATGCTGAATCTCCAACATAAGGTAATGAAGGATTGCTTTTTCTTAATAATCTTTCATCTATAAATTTAGAAATTTTTGTTAAATCTTTTAATTTTTTTTTATTTATTGATGTTTGCAAACCCATTTTTAAAATTAATGTAGGAATTATAGATGTTAAATTTGTATTTCCACATCTTTCACCTAATCCGTTAAAAGTTCCTTGTACTTGTCTAGCACCAGCTCTTATTGCTGCTAATGAATTAGCAACTGCATTATCAGTATCATTGTGACAATGTATGCCTATTTTATAATTAGGTATATGTAAACACACTTCATTAACAATTTTTTCAATTTCATTTGGTAAAGTTCCTCCATTTGTATCGCATAATACTATCCATCTAGCTCCTGCTTTGTTAGCTACATTAATACAATCTAAAGCAAATTTTTTTTTCGATTTAAATCCATCAAAAAAATGTTCTGCATCAAATAATACTTCATCAAAAAAATTACATGCTACTTCAATATTTTTCTTTATTATTTTTAAATTTTCTTCTTCTGTAATATTTAATGCTTGCTTAACTTGAAAGTCCCAGCTTTTACCAACAATACATACAGTCTTTGATTTAAATTTTTTTCTTATTTCATTAAAATTTCTTTTTAGTGCTTTTAAATTTTTAGTCGTCATACCAAAAGAAACAAGTTTAGACGAATTTAATTTTGGAGATCTTTTAAAAAATTCTGTATCAGTCTTATTTGCTCCTGGCCAACCTCCTTCAATATAATCCAGCCCAAATTTATCAATCATTTTAGCAATTGCTATTTTATCACTAAGACTAAAATCAACGCCTTTAGTTTGTGCTCCATCTCTTAAAGTACTATCGTATAAAAAAATTTTTTTATTATCTGGCATTTTTTTTTATTTTACATACTGGAATAGGTAACATTTTATGTAAATTTATATTCCTTATTTTTTTATATTTTTTATAAAATTTACTATTTTTATTACTCATTGCTTCTTGAATTTCTAAATAATTCAAACCAATTTGATTTGTATCTGTTCTTCCGTCATCCCATAGACCATCTGTTGGTGTTGCATTTATTATTTCTTCAAGAATTTTTAATTCCTTTCCTATTTCCCAAACATCACTTTTTGTACAATCAGCTATTGGAGCTATGTCTACTCCTCCATCTCCATATTTAGTATAGAAACCTACGCCAAAATCTTCAACTTTATTTCCAGTTCCAACAACTATACCGTTGTTACTCTGAGCTATTTGATACAAAGTCATCATTCTTAATCTTGCTCTAGAATTAGCAAAACCATGAACGCTATTAAATTTTTTTAATGTAAATTCAAAAGATTTAAATAACTTATTTAAATTTATTACAGGAGTTTCTACATTTTTAAACTTTTTCTTTAACCAACACTGGTGTTTTAAACTTAAATTATGTTGTATTTTTAATTGTCTAATTGGCATTGCGACAGCAAAAACTTTTTTACCAGTCATTGCGCAAATAGTACTTACTACTGATGAATCTATACCACCTGAAACACCTATAATTAATGACTTTGCTTCTTTAGGCATCGATTTACAATATTTTAATATCCAGTTTTTAATATATTTTATTTTGCTTGATACTTTCATAAGAAAATTAAAGTAAATTTAAAAAAAAATTTTTTTTAATTATTAGCAGCAATATTCTTTTTTTGATTATTTTTTTCTTCTCTTATTTTTTTTAATGCTTCAGCTGTTAAAAAAGCCATTTCAAGAGCCTGAGAAGCATTTAAACGTGGATCGCAATGTGTTCTATAACGATCACCAAGTTTTTCATCTGATATTTCTTGCGCGCCACCTGTGCATTCAGTAACTTCTTGACCTGTCATTTCGAAATGAACTCCACTAGCAACAGTATTTTCTGATTTATGAATATCAAAAAATAATTCAGTTTCTTTTAAAATATTTTTAAAAGGTCTTGTTTTATAATTAGTAGAAGATTTTATTGTATTTGCATGCATAGGATCACAAAACCAATTAACATTTCTTCCTTCAGATTTTATTTTTCTTAACAATGTTGGTAATAATTTTGAAATTTTATCATATCCCAAACGAGTTATGAGTGTTAATCTGCCTTTTTCATTATCAGGATTTAATTTATCAATTAATTTTAATAAATCATTAATACTTAATGTTGGCCCTACTTTTAAACCTATTGGATTTGCTAAACCACTTAAAAAATTTATATGAGCACCATTTATATCTCTTGTTCTATCTCCAACCCACAACATATGTGCAGAACAATCATACCATTTACCACTAGTACTATCTATTCTCGTAAGCGCTTCTTCATATGACAAAAGTAAACTTTCATGAGAAGTAAATAATTTCATTTCTCTTATTTCTGGAACAGAATCTGAATTAATACCACAAGCTTCCATAAAAGAAAGTGATTCAGAAATTTGATTTGCAATTTCTTTATATCTTTCACCTTGTGGACTCTTGTCAACAAATCCTAAATTCCATCTATGTACCTGATTTAAATCAGCATAACCTCCTTGTGAAAGAGCTCTTAATAAATTTAATGTAGATGCTGACTGATTATAAGCTTTAATCATTCTACTTGGATCTGGAGTTCTTGCTTCGTCAGTAAATTCTAATCCATTTATAATATCTCCCCTATATGAATCTAATTCCTTTCCATCTTTTTTTTCAGTAGGTTCTGATCTTGGTTTGGCAAATTGGCCACCTAATCTACTTAATTTTATAACTGGTAAAGATGCACCAAAAGTTAAAATTACAGACATTTGTAATAATACTCTTAATGTGTCTCTTATATAATTTGGATGAAAATCAGCAAAACTTTCAGCGCAATCTCCCCCTTGTAAAACAAAGCATTTCCCATCAGATGCATCTGCTAAGTATTGTTGTAATTTTCTAGATTCACCAGCAGATACCAAAGGAGGTAGATTCTTTAGAGTTTTCTCTGTGTTTTCCAAAACCTTTTTATCAGGATATTCAGGTACCTGAACTATAGGTTTTTTTCTCCAATCAGTTGGTTTCCATTTATTAGTCATATCAAAATTCTATAATTTATTAGTGATATAATTAATAATATAAGTAAATTATTCAATTTATTTTATTTTTTATTCACGATTAGCTTTACTCCA
>CEOQ01035175.1_pt1 | contig 27250 bp, 19 predicted proteins | sample 361351 | NCBI WGS metagenome assembly CEOQ01 (sample SAMEA2619907, study PRJEB7988) | marine metagenome | biome: marine biome (ENVO:00000447); feature: deep chlorophyll maximum layer (ENVO:xxxxxxxx); material: "saline water (ENVO:00002010), including plankton (ENVO:xxxxxxxx)" | depth 60 m | reverse complement strand
GAGCCGCAGGAGTACTCCACCTCGTCGTAGAAGCCGTCTCCGTCGACGTCATCGTCTAAGATGTCGCAAATACTGTCGGAGTCAAGGTCGGAAGGGTAAGAATCGGGGTCCAAATGGGAAGTGCCACACGCCATCTCCACCATGTCCAACCAACCATCACCATCGTCATCGGAATCGGCATTATCGCCTACTCCATCGCCATCGGAGTCAGTGGTTTCGTTGGCATCTCTGGGAAAGTCATCATTTACATTGTTCACCCCATCGCCGTCGACATCCTCATCAAGATTGTCGCAAATCCCGTCTGAGTCCAAATCAGTGGGAGTGCTGGAGTTGTCCCCTAGGTCGGTTCCACATCCTACCTCATCGGCATCATTCCAACCGTCACCATCAGAGTCGTATGAGAATAACCAGACAGTGAAGTTGTAGAATCCTTCTCCATTGAACGTGACAATCCATAGAGTGACGTTCTGTCCACCAATCACAGAACCATTAGAATTCGTGGATTGGGATCCGCCCTGGTTAGTTGACCAACCATAATATTGCCCGCTTGTTGAGTTAATTAGGAGGATCCAACTCAGAACCTCGTTCGGATTGGAAGTTAGATTAATTGCGATGCCATAGTTTACTGGCACAAAGAAGGAGTAGTAGTCGTCGCTGTCAATAGTTTCCGAATGCCAACCCCTGAAGTCGGTACCTCCGTGGCCATTAGTTCCATTGATGTTTAACTGGACGTGAGTTGGGTTGGAAGGGTCGTTAGAAGCATCCCCCCCAGTTCCGGCGTCATCCTGATTATAAGCAGGATTTCCAGATTGGTTAAAGAAGTGTATATTCAAAGAGTAGAATACAGAAGACCCGATGTTTGTCCAGGCATGAACGCGGAAGAAAATCGTCGTACCTCCAATCAAAGTTGAATTGCCAGATACTTCTTCGGGATTCGAAGAATGGCTAGAGTCTATCTCGACCCCTGTATTGGAGTACATGTAAAGATCCAGGAGGTCTGTAGAGTTGTTCCACTCCAAAGACGCCCAAGAAGTCCAATTTGAAGGGACTTCAATGGAGTAGTAGTCATTGGAATCCCAGGCAAAATCAACCCACCCTCCAATTGTAAGGCTCGTGTTCTGAGTAGTTAATTGAAGAGAAGAAGCCAGCGTATCTCCAGCGTCAAAGCCTGTGCCTGCATCGTCTTGAACAGATCCCGGATGTCCAGTAGTTGAGAAGAATGAGATGTTTACCAGATAATGCCCCTCGTCGAAAGCTGTATGAATCCGCAAGTAGACGTTCGTCCCGCCCACGCCAGAACCATTACTGGCAACGCCCCAGAGTCCCGAATTATCGAATGAAATTACCTGGTTTCCAGTTTCATCGAGGAGCCACAATTCAGTGCTAATTGGAGCACCAGAGGGGAAGTTCATTGTCACGTTGAGCCCAGACGCCTGTGGGACAGAGATGTTGTACCAGTCCTCGGAGTCCCATGTATCGGATAGCCAGCCACCAAATGTCTGATTCGAGCCATTGACCTTCATTGAAGATGCGGGGTCGCCGCCTGCATCCATGCCTGAATTAGCGTCGCTCTGGTTAGAGCCGGGGAGATTTCCGTGACCGAAAACGAATATCTGAAGCAAGTATCCCCCTGTCCCACTAATTCTTTGGACGTGAAGAAATACCTGATTTACCGTCCCGTTTGAATTGGTTCCATTAGTCCCATTTGAGCCAGTCCCGTATGTAGTAACACTGTCATGCGTTTCGAAATCCTCTAATCCGGCGTTATTACTGTAATCGAGAGTGAAATTGGTTGGATCGTATAAGAATAAATTGAAGTTGGCTCCAGCAGGAGATGTCAAGCGAGCGTAGATTTCTGTACCAGAAGTTGTATTGAGGCCATAGAAGTCATGGGAGTCATTGTTCGACAGTGCCCCTTCGAAAGAAGAATTACTCGCCGGCAGCCATGATGATGTTGAGATGCTATCGCCTGCATCCCCACCAGTGCCCGCATCTCCAATTCCAGAATCAGTCCCGTTTTCCAAAGAAGAAGTGTTGAAAACCCATAATTGAATGGCGTATTGGCCAGATTCCTGATATCCCTGGACTCTGAAAAACACTGATGTCTGCACCCCACTAACATTAGTTCCGTTGGTGGAAACACTATCGAAAGAAGTGGAGTTGTTGGAACCTGATTCATAGCTTGAATCGAGAGTTCCATTGTTAGAATCGTAAAGAATTAGGTCGAAGTCCACCCCGATGGGGGATGTAAGGGTGATAGCCAACCCTTTCCCTCCGGACAAGTTTACCCCGAAGTAGTCGTTTGTGTCAGTCTCCGAAAGATTGCCATAGTAGGTGGAATTGAATGCTGGCAACCAGATTGCTGTCTGTATCCCCTCGCCGGCATCTGTTCCGGATCCGGCGTCATTACCATAGACTAGGCCTGAGGAAGTGGAAAGTAGCAACATCGCGAAGAGTATCGTGACCTGTGCACGTTCCCCCATAAAGTCTGGTCGCGAACATGAGGTTTGAACATTGGGAACAGCAAAATTGCCCCAGCGGCACTACTATGTCAGGACAATAAGCCCCGGAAGTGTTGGTCGCATGAGGAATCCCGGGCCCGATGAAAGAGAGATGCCGCCACTGACCCCTCTGAAGCGGCTACGTAGGGATATTGTCACATGGCCGAGGAGGGTTACCGCGACAAATCGTTCCCTACCCAATGTGGTACTTCTAGGTGCACAAAGAGCGGGAACAACCAGCTTTTACGAGCATCTGAACTCGCACCCCGGAGTTTTTCTATCCAAAACAAAGGAAATCCATTTTTTCGACAACTACACGGAGCAAGGTTTGGATTGGTATCGCTCGCACTTCCCAATGAGGAGATGGGTAAAAAGACGCTCTGATAGGCTTGGTTACGACATCGCAATAGGCGAAGGAAGTCCATACTACCTTTTCCATCCTGCGGTTCCTGAAAGACTCCATAGGTCCTTGCCACGGGCACGTTTGATCGTTCTTCTTAGAGACCCGATTGAACGTGCCCTCTCCCACTTTCGTCACGAGGTCAAGAATGGTTCTGAAATGATTAGCGACTTCCAGAGTGCATGGGATTTGGAAGAAGAACGGCTGCAGGGGGCTGAAGAAAGGCTATTGGCAGGAGCCTCGGTTTTCGAGGCATCCCATAACCGATTCTCGTACACGTCACGTGGAGACTATGCCCCTCAACTGGAACGTTGGTTGGAAAAATTCGATTCTTCCCAGTTACACGTGATTCGAAGTGAGGATCTTTTTGAGAGGCCTGAGGAAATAATGGGGGAATTATTCAATTTCCTCGGACTGCCGACAGTTGAAATGAGTACGTTCCCGTCGCTCAATTCAACGCATACTCGTCAACAAAAATCGGAAGACTTGGCGGTTCGAAAAAGACTTGCAGAGCACTTCAGGCCAAAGGTTGAGAGGCTCGAGAGTCTCCTTGGGAGGTCGATGGGTTGGATGAGAAACTGGGATTGAAGGGGCATCCCCAATGATGTTTATCTTCGATTAGTCCACGGCATTAAGAGTGACTTAGTTACATGGACGGCGACATCGGGGTTCTCTCTGAGTCTTCGCATTCCGTACTCGTACCACTTAGAGCCATACGGCATGTAAATCCTGGTCCTATGTCCCTTTTTCGACAATCCTCGCCTCACATTGCCCCTTACACCTAAGAGGAACTGGAACTCATACCCCGGACCTTTGCCACTTGGCCTTACAATCGGATTCGCGTGCCTAGGATCATCTTTCCCGGGTCCGAGACCCCTGGACTCAAGTGACTTAATTGAGTGTTCGATTACTGGGAGATCATGAGAGGCTATGGCTGTATAAGCCCCGGAGTCGAGCATCAAATCTATGGCATTGTTTGTTGCATCAACAATTTCCATGTAACCAGTGTGTGCTATCTCGGGCGGTTCCAGATAGATGCCTTTGCAAATCCTAAAGTCTGAGTTTTCACCGATGGCGTCGCAATACTCCAAGATGTCTTTTGGGGTCCTGAACATCCTTCCTTGTAGGACTACCCCGATATTAGCAAGGCCCTTTGAATGCATGGATCTAGCTGCATCTAATGTCGCCTCAGTGACTCTGTTGTCTTCCATATCGAGTCGTACAAAAATATCGTTCTCTGAAGCCTTCCTAACTATTCTCTCAATGTTTTCATGTGCGGCATTTTTGTCAATAAGGAGTCCCAAAGCAGTGGGTTTGATCGATATATTCGCATCGAGGTCCCTCTCAACTATGGCTTCAATCACTGCTTCGTACTCTTTGATGAACCATGATGACTCTTCGATTGAGTTGATTTCCTCGCCCAAAACATCGACAGTGAAACAGGCGCCTTCAGAAGACATCCCCTCCATTAGGTCCAATGCCTGGTCAAGATTCTCGCCGGCCATGTATCTCTTCGCTACCCACCCAACAACAAAGCGCGGCGCGAACGGAAGGAAGGTGACGATGGTTCGGCCTAGCAACCCCATAGTTACGAGAGTGCTGCTAGAGACTTGACGATTACGGGGGGAGAATTTGTTTTCCCCTTCGCACTGGGATTCCCTTGTCTTCTAGGAGAGAGGCGAGTGCCTGTCTTTGCCAACCCTTGAATGATTTTCGATCAAGATGTGCAAATACCTCCCCCCCAGGAAAACCCATTTTAGTAGACTCCACTGCTGTCAAAACGGAGTGTTTCCATGGACCTCCAGGAGGCCCATCATCAACCTGTTCCTCAAAAACGAGCGCGTAGTTTGCCAAAATGTGCCCCACCCAAACATCGGTCTCAGAAACTACTGACTTGTGCCTAGGGGCATAGTGACCACCACCTAGCCCCAACATGACTTCTCCTTTTCCGTTCCAAACCCTATTAATTGACTCTCCCGATAACCCAAGGCAGCGTGAAATTGTTTCAGCCCAGACTCTGCCTGCTTTTTCGTCGTTCCAGCGTTCACGAGTTGAGCCTATCTCCAAGAAAAGCGCAGGAGATTCCAGTAGTGGACCGTGGTGTGTGGCCTCAAGAGTAATGTCGTACGCTTCGTCTAGATGAAAGTCCCCCGCTAAACGCTTCATTGTCCTAAACAGGTCGGCAAATCTTGGAGATGGTGGGACTGCTAGTCCTTTGACTCCTCCTGCCTGGCCTCTTTCGCCATGAGGCAATTCACCCGGAACTCCAATCGCATGGAGTGTCAGGGCTGGAGTCTCAGAAGCTGAAACATGTCTAGAAAGAATCAGGGTCTCGTCTACCTCAAATCCTGTCAAGTTCTCGTGAGTGCTGTCGATTCCGTCTGCCCAGATATGCAATTCCTCGATCAACAGAACTTCCACATCCATGTTTAGATGGCCTGTAACCACCCCATGCTCATGCTCGACCGCTGAACCCCAGCAGTTCAGTTTCATCACCTCTGAAAGAATATTCATTGAGGCGATATCTTGCCTTGATGCCAGAATCAATGTGCCCATGCAGGGTGATGGGGGGCCAGACTTCAATATTCTCTGGCGTCATTTCAAAACCTAACCTTCGTACGAGAGTCATGGGACATAGCGAGATTGGTTTTGCACCGGCAAGAATGGACAGGGGCTCGGATGTGCATGTATTGGCTGGTACCCAAGGAGAGTTAGCCATTGTGGATAGCGAAGGAAGTCCCATTGGTTCGTCTTCCACGCCTTTCCCGAGTCCCACCATTGGCGGGCTTGTGATGGAAGACAAATGGGTAGGCATTTGGTTGGACAGGGAATTGCGACAGGCTAGGATGGCTGCTTTGCCTCTTGATGTTCAATGGAAAGATGGGCCAAGTAGAGAAGACCTAAGGTTGTCATTGGCATCAAATGCCGTAGATTTGGGGCCGGCTAATTCTATTTGGCAAAGGGTTCTAGATTCAGAACCAATGAAGATGGGGAAGGCGGGGGGCGGTGTTGTTTTCGCTACAATTTCTGGGACCTATATGATAGACTCCGATGCTAATGAGGTATGGAGAGGGCCTGTCCCAAGATGGCCCCAAATTTCGAATCTTGGTCAACCCGACAACGTAGTTAGCATCAACGAGTTTCCAGGAGGAGTGGCCATGTGGTCCCAAGCAGGTGGAATTTCAATCCTTGATCCTTCCAATGGGATGGAAATTTACTCCAGAGTGGTGGAATTTGGGGATAAGGTTTCCAAAGTAATTTATTCGGATGAGGGGGGTTGGCTTGTAATCCTTCATGGCGGTTCGATCGCAGTAATGGGGGAAGTTGAAGGCGAAATTTCAACATTCATGACCAGTGGACCAGTATTGGATTCACGGTTTTTAGGAGGGATGTGGCACTGGACTGGATGGAGGCATGATGGAGTGCTCTCAGGGGATCGGATCATCTCCGCACAAAGAGATGACATAGGGATAGCACTGGTTGGTGACAACGTTCTGACTAATGAGGGAAATTGGACCCCATTTATGGTTGATCAGTTGTCCATTTCTGTGTGACCACATTTGCCACAAACTTTCCTGTCACTATGCTCGCCCAGGAAAACCCCCGGACCACAATGTGGGCATTCCAACCCATTCCTGACTAGCTGACCGTCTTCAACGGAATACTTCGAATGCTTTGAATTAGGATTTGGCCCGTCGCCCATCAGCCCTCACCCTCCTCTTCTTCACTATCCTCCTCTTGAGTTTCTTCGGCGATTTCCGGGACTTCCTCTTTTGATGGTTCACCTATCGATTTGTGCCTCTCAGAAACATAATTGGGCTCGATAGATGCTGACTCCTCGGAACCATAGACGAGAGCTAATCCTGTTGTGGCAGACATTCCAAATCTTGTGTTTACTTGCTTTACGAAGACTAATTCCTTTACCGCACCAGGTTCAGAATTAGCCGCAGCATCGACCATCTGGGAGAGTGATGGAGTGGGCTCATTGGGGTGTTTCCACATAAAATTTAGTTCCACCCGATCTAGTAGTGGGTTTTCTCTCCTCTCGATTATCTCCAACACGTACCACCTACCTAATATTGACCTTCAAGGCATAGCTTCCGGGTCTAGAAATGTTGAGTCTCTTGGCCACCTCTGATCTATCTGGGTGCATTACAACCACATATCCCTGCCAATCTGTTGTAACCGGTGCACTCGGACAATAATTGCACTGTGGGGGGTCGGACTTCTTCTCTGGATCAGGAAGAATCATGTTACACTCCCCACAGGCAAATGGTTGCTTAGGCATCTTATTCATCACTCCCAAGCCATTCAAACGAACCCAAGCCATCCATCTTGCAATTCAAACCTATCTTGCTGGATCGGGGGTCATTGTGGTTGATTGACTTCGAGACTATTCTTGACCTAACGAAAGAACCCTCGCCGAGATTCCTTCCACTCTGCGAACCCTCTATTCTCTTCACTCCGAGGTTCACCTGAATTGGTTCGTCGAGAATCTGAGATTTGTGCAGAAGTGCTTCCATGGGGCCTATTCTAACGAATGCACCGTACTCCGAGACTTCAGACACGGCACCGTCTACGACCTCATTATTCTCCATGGTAAAGACTAGTGCCTTGAAACGAACATTCTGATAAATGGCGCCATCGCCATGGATAATCTTCCCCCTTCCAACGGCCTCGTGATCGAATGTTAATAGAGTGAAGTTCTCGTTCTCATCGAATCTGCACTCAAAGGCATCATGGGCCAACTCGTCGATGTGGTCTTCGAGCCTACGACCCCTCCTGATGTACTCTGCTGGAATTCTAATCGTATCCTCTCTTGTCTCAAGGGTGTACATCCTTTTTCCTCCGGGCAGAACTCCCTTTCGAGAGGCCAAACAGGGTGGGAGTCGCCTCCCGTCCCTCATCGGCCGTGCCTCTGGAGGAGAGTTCCGTGCGACTCGGCGACCGGCCCATCCTGTATAAGCGCAACGGATTAGCAGATGTCCTCGGCAATTTGTTTTACTAGGCAGACCATAGGTCTGAATGTGGGTTTGGGGCGAATGTTCAAGTGGACTCGGAATCGCATCTCCTGTTCTGATGGTAACGGATGCCACGAGATGCCCGTCCCGGCGAAAGTTGATTTCCTCAATCGCCGTAATGATGCTGCTGACGATTCCTCTTACTGGAGTGAGGGATTTTGGAATAGATTATTCGCATCTGGAAACTCATCTTGGAGGGAAAATGGATACTTCAGGAGAAGGGGCGGAGGTTTGGAGCGATGGTGGGCAACCTTGGCCGCAATTTGGTAGAACTCCTTCTAGAATTGCCGAAATACCCAGTCATGGTCCCGAAGGTGGGGCGGGTCTGGAGAGGCCAGAAAACGCAACTTCACTATTGTCCGTGGTGAATCCTTCTCTGAATTGGGAGTATGGGTCATACTCTTTGGGTACCGATTCTCTTGCAACTCCAATTGCAAACCTCAGCAGTTCGATAGAAATTGGCCCTGGAGCCGAACAGAGATGTGGTCAAAACTCTCTTTTCACGGTCCTTGTACAGACTGAAGATGTCTCAGGAAACGATCACAGTATGCTAAGGCTGATTGAGGGGGAAGATTCTGAACTAGCATGGCAAGTAGACTTGGGCGTTACAGAAGAAGTAAAGGCAGCACCAGCGATTGTGGACATCGACGAGGATGGAAAGCCAGAGATCATTGTTGCTTACGATTCGGGAGGATCTTTGTTCGTAGAAGTTTGGTCTCCTAGACTATCTTGCTCGGTTACTGGTTGGACATACTCTGGTCACTCCTCTGAGATTCTATGGACTTGGACTGAAGAGAATCTGATGATTGGAAGTGATGAGGGGCCATATACTAGCAGCATCTTCGGGTCGCACAGACCTACAACTCAAATCTTGCTCGCTGATTTGGATTTGGACGGGGATGCAGAGTTAGTAGTTGCAGCCATAGATGAAGTTTCGGATAATCCGGTTGTTCTTGCGCTCCCACTACAAACCAACGGCACCCCGAACTCGCTATGGGAGGTGTCATTGAACAAGGGAAGCCACCCCTCAGACCCTACCTTTGTTCAGATTGACGAAAATACCGGATTCATCATACTTACCACGATTGAAGCAGACAATGGACTGATGTGGGCTTGGAAGATATCATCCTCGACGGGCAGTCTGGAATGGGGTGGCGGTTTGTCGCTTGACAATATGGATGGCGATACAAACACACCGCATATCAGACTCCCGGGTCCGGTCGTGGCGAACTTGGATGATGATTCAGACCCGGAGATTATTCTAACCATCCCTAGTGATGCTGATGGATCTGGCGAAGTAGATGGGGCCGAATACATCGGAATCGAGATTTCTGATGGGTCGGAATTGTGGACATTCAGGGCTTCAAATGGGTTTGCCGATGCACCTCCGACTGCTATCGATACGAATAATGATGGGGAACATGACAGAGTATGCTGGGTGACCTGGTGGCAGACTACTACCGACAGACATGGAGCAACTGGGTGCCATGACGTCGGCGGATCTTCTCCAAACGAAGCCTGGGTGAGAGATATGGATCAGAGTAGTGGCAATCCTAATGACGAGATTGCCGTATCTGCTGCGACATGGATGGACATCGATGGAGAAGAAGAGCCTGAGTTACTTGTCGCATATGGTAGATCACTTTGGGCATTCGAAGGTTCTTCTGGATCCTCGGCAGGGATCAATGGCGAGTGGTCGGACGATTTCGAATTGGAACATCGCACCTGGTCTTCACCTTCTTTAGCGGATATTGACGGTGATGCAGCGATTGACATAGTCTTGGGAAGCATGGTGGTTTCAATGGCGAAGCCTGATGTCAGACCTCTAACCGATGGGCGTGGGATTGAATTCAATCCAAGTGCCCCGGACCCTGGAGAACAAGTAACAGTAACTGCCTATGTGGAGAATGCGGGTACCTTGGGGACAGGAGAATTGGTTGATGTCTCAATTTTTGCAAATGGGATGAAGATCGGAGGGGCAGAGGTCGGTCCGCTGAATCCATCTGAACCAAGCGGATCGGGTTCATTCGCCTCATTCAGCGTAGAATGGAGCGGAGGACTAGGGGACCATACATTCGAGATTGTTGTGGATCCCTTTCAGAATCTAAGCCAAACAAGGTACGACAACGACATCCAAAAGAGGGTCCTTTCAATAGTGCCCCCTTACAACGCGACATTCGAAATTCCCACTGAGCCAATAAGAGTTGATCCTGGAAGTAGTCAATTAACTTCTTTCTCGATACGATCTACTGGAAGATTGTCCGGAAGTTGGACTTTGGATATTGATGACTCGAACTTGCCGGAGGGGTGGATTTGGGAGGACAGGACGTCCGGAGGCATCAGCATGGTCGATATTGGAGTTGGAGAAGTTTGGTACCCTGTCATTAGGATAGAGGCCCCGGAAAGTGCCCTTGGCTCTGATTCGGGTTACTTAGGCCTGACCTTGAGGCATGACGATGGAGATGCCGAGGTAACTGCGAATCTGCCAATTGAAGCTAATAGGACTAGGGGCCTTTCTATCAGAGGCCCGGACGGCACTTCACAAAGCACCGGATTCGGTCTAGTCTCCGAGGAAGCAATGGCTTGGCTACTCATTGAGAACAGAGGAAATGCCGAAGAAGAGCAGATTGCAATATCATGGGAAAGCACCGAATGGGGCTCCGATCTCAGGATTTTCGATTCGGAAGGGGAGGAGGTGAATGCACTATCACTCTCCGCAGGGGAAAAAAAGGAGGTTACTGCAAGATTGCCAGTCCCAACAGGAACGAGCCTGGGGGAAACTGTCAGTACCCCTCTAAGCATGTGTGTCGGATTTGGAGATGAAGAGGAGTGTAGTCAGGCTCAACTGAGCTTCGTTGCATCTAGTGTCACTGTTTTTCCCAGCCACCTACGATCCGTGCCGACTCAAGGACTAGAGTGGCAAATACATGCCAATCTGCCAGATGGAACTACGAGTATGAATTGGTCTCTCACGCAAGCTGGGATGGTTAAACAGGGCTGGTCATGGGGTGCCAAGGATGAAGTCTCAATTTCGGATGACTCAGTGGTATTGACAGGCGAGAGTGGTTCCAGAGTGAGCGGAACTTTGACTCTTGACCTGCCACCGAACGCGCGGCCTGCGTTCCACTTATTCGAGGAAGCGGGGCAAATTGGTCAATCTTCAACTCTTTCCCTGTCCTTGGAGGTTCTCCAGATCCATAGGTCCGGACTGGAAGTAAACTCACCTAGCATACAACCTTTCGTTGTTGATGTCGAGGAGGAAAATCTTGTTGTGCTGAGGTTGGAGAACTCTGGCAATGGAGATGATTCCTACTCTCTTTCATACCACCTAGAACTGGACCAAAGCATCACTTATGACCCCGGCATAGTTGTAACTTTCTCGAGCAATCCTGTAGAATTAGGAGCAGGGGGGATAAAGACGATACCCCTGACAGTAGTTCTTCCCGAGGACACGCCTGCTAGAGTCCCTGTGAAGATCATCTTCACTATGACTTCGGAGGGCAACAAGAGTGTCTCGGACTTCAAAGAAGTAGTTTTCGAGGTTAGGCAGGACCACAGGTGGGAAATAGAGTCCGAAAATGGAGTTCTCGGAGAGAATGGAACAACGCTCATGCTTCCTCCTGGAAGTGAGTTTGACTTGTCTTTCAAGGCCAAGAATGTTGGAAATTTAGTTGATGATATCTCACTCGAGGTTGGGAAGAATGTCATCTATTCTGGGTCGGATGAATCAACGGGTTGGGAGGTATCCGGAGGTTCGGCAGGAGATGTTGGCGTAAACGACAGTGTGAACCTGTCTATCTCCATAAAACTACCAGTGGATTCTTGGAACGGTTCCAAAATTAGAGTTGAAGTTTCTGCAGTTGCCAGGGATGAAACTGTATTCGAGATGCACTTCTTCGTAGAGGTGACCAGGTCTCCCGGATGGTGGATCTCTTCCTCAAATGCCAATCTCGAGATCAGCCCTGAAGGATCTGCAGTTAGGCTAGATGTCACACAAGTGGGCAACAAACCGAGTAAACCGTATGTTTCAGCATACATTTCGGGACAGAGAGATTGGACCATTGGTGAAATAGGGGATTTACCCGAAGTTGATCCGGGAGAAACTGTGCCGGTTTACTTGAACATCACCCCTCCTGAAACAGCCACCCATGAGAAGTCTGTGGAATTACACGTTAGAGTCAGGGACGGGGACTCTTCGGGATTAGTCGAGATTACCTTGCCCCTAAGAGTCTCGATTTTCAGAAATTTCTCCATGGAAGGGGAAGGACCTTGGCTTATTTCATCAGAAGGGGGCTACCCGAAGGCCGTGGTTAGGAATGGTGGAAACTCCCCAGAAACAATCTCATTCCAAATTTTGGGGCTTCCCGAAGGATGGTCCATCAATGGGAGCATGGAGATGGTTCTTGGAGTTGGAGAGGAGCGAGGGGTGCCAATTGAATTAATCCCGGACGGTAGTTGGAGCGGAAGTGAGTCTACGGTAAGGATACTATCTGAAGACTCGATAGGGAACCAAAGAGAGATAATTCTGAATATCGAGAAATCAGAGCATTCCTGGGCGAGTTCTCCATTTATCCGGGTTACTAGTGGAGATGAGGCGCTAGTCAGCATCCATGGGGCCGATGAAAGCTCCGAAGTTTTGGAAACAACCACTGGTAGGATGCTCCAATGGAGTGAAATGGGCTGGTTATTACCATCGGGTTCAAGCATCGAAGGAAGCTTAGTTGTCAATGGAATGACCACTCTCGACTATGTGATGACTACATCAGAATATGAGGCAAGGGCTGCTTCATGCTCCATTGGTGGAACTCTGGAGGAGATTCTTCCTTCTTGCTCAATTGGAAATGGGAGTTCAGGGTTCGTATTCCAAGTAATGCTTATCGGTGATGGTGGTAGAATGCTAGATTATGTAATCGGATCAGTTCCAGAAAACGAGTCGAGCCCATTCGTCAACCTTAGTTCTGCGAATTGGAACCCCGATCCCGGAATAAGAAGTATCAGCATCAGAATGCTTGACGAAAGAGGATTCCTGATCGCTTCTTCAGAAAGGACCTTCGAAGTTAGGAGGACGGACTGGAATATTGGAATCGAGAACGTTGAAATTATTGGAGAAGGTTCGGCACAGCTAATCAAAGTTCAAACAAAGAGGCTGAATGAGAAATTACTTTCCGAAGCAGACTGCAAACTTTCATTGGATGGAGGGGGCCATTACTCAGAACATATCGTGGAAATCACGGGGACATATGTTCCTGCTCCAGAGTTCGAAAGGCCCGATATTGAAGACGGAGATGAGCTAATTGTTTCCATTGGCTGCTCTTTCCCGTGGGATTTGGACTCGAGTCCAAATGACAACGATTTCACCATCCTTATGACTGGTGGTTCAAGTTTTGATGATAACATTGATGAGTTTGGGACAGGAATTCTGGCTGCAATTCTCGTAATTGGGATTTATGCTGGCCTCGCTTGGATTGTAAGTAATCACAGAGAGAGGGAGAGGATGATGAAGATGGCTCAGGCCGCAATAGAGCAGAAGATTTCTGAGAAGAGGTCCGCAGTTGTTGAGGAAGAGGCACCAGAAGCGGAGGAAGATGACGAATCTAGGGCGGACGAGGAAGTTGAATTGGTCAAGGGAGATTTTGAAAATAGTGGAGTCGAGGATTCGGATGAGTTTGACGAGAGGCTCAGAAGGCTTCTTGACAGATAGTCAACAGAAGATGCCATGGGGACTTACATCCCACCGCCATCTTTCCATACCTTTGATCCAATTAAGGCAGTCCCGGAAAACCTCTTCGAAGCTATATCTTCTTCTATGGAAGGGAAACATGCGGATTTGCTGGAAGCCATTGGAAGCAACCAAGGGATTGCCGAACTGAAAGAGGGAATGAAGCCAACATTGGACAAAGCGACATTGCTGTTGATTTCAACAATGGATTGGCAAGAAGATGGAGGTGCCCCAATACCACTTGAGAGGGGGCACTCCAGAGAGAAGCTAGGAAGGTTCCCCAGTAGAGACGGCAACGCCATAGAATACCTATTGGAGTATGTTAAAGTCCAAAATGGCGAGTCAGATTTGCGCAATCTTCTAGTGAAACTTGGGAGGGGACTCAGTGAGGATTTTCTGGGACTGAAAGGATTCGCCGAAGGCTCCGGGGGTTTGGAAATTCTGGGGTGGCTGAACCCTGGAGAAGTCTCGGAACTTAGGAATGAGATAGAGGGGGGAGATTGGTCTGTGATGTCGAGCGAACCGCTGGACGGGGGCGTGCAAGACGCCTTCAGGCACCTACTTGTTTTTCTGAGGGCAGCTGGTAGAAGAAAGTGCGGGATTCTAATGAGGAGGCATTCCTAGATTCTGATCCTCCTTTCACTTAATTCTTGATATAGAGGAATAGCCAATTCCAGAATCTCTTCAAATTTCTCGTTCAGAAGACCTGTTTTCCTCTGAAAAGGTTCGAATCCGGATGACGCTCGAACTGCTTCATACCAATACTTAGCCCAAATTCCATCGCATTCCCGCGGGCCGGGTTTCCAGGAAAGCATATCTTCCGAGAACGTTATTCCAATGGAATCGCATAGAGCATTAATAGCAGCCCGCGGATTGTTCAAAATATCCCTAGAGTCAAGTATGGGGGGGTCGATCTTCAAATTCTCAGTAACATGATCGAGGATCCTAATCTGCTGAGGCAATCCAGTTAGGCTCAAGTCTATTTCTTTGGTGACTTTTGATAGAGACAAGAGGACTTCTTGGGGGTTCCGAATCAGAAAGCAGTTTGTAAATCCATTCAACCACGAAAGATTGGATCCTTCTGGGACATGGTGGGACATATGTTTCTGGTACCATATTTTCTTCCCCCCAGGAATCGGCCCAGTAATGTGTGAGATTACTTTCTCATAATCTGATTCATGAGAAGAAATTACCTCTTCGGAGCCAGGATGAGGGGTTTTCGTGGAAAGTAGAAAATTCGCATAAAGAGGTTCGTCCGATGCATGGCAATCATTGCGATTGTCGAACGAATACATCAATGCCGTGGAAATATTCCGCGGGCCCGACCACATTGCGATGGTTGTTTTCTCAGGCACTGCATTCCTCCAAAACCAGAGAAATATACAATTCCTGAAGAAGTTCACACATTGGCCCCCTAGAACCGCCACTGAAAATCTCCCCTTCGAAGGAAACTACAGGAGTGAGGCCGGCGAAAGTCCCCGTAACAAAGGCCTCGTCTGCTTGACGGACGTCTTCCAATGTGAAGTTTCTCTCGAATGACTTGATCCCATTTGATTCGCAGATTTCTAGGACCTTCCTCCTAGTTATGCCGTCCAAGCAATATTCCCCCGTAGAAGTCCAGACTTCCCCGTCTTTGACAATGAAGAAGTGAGTCGAATTGCAAGTTGATACGAATCCATTGGGATCTAGCATCAGCCCTTCATCCGCCCCCCTTTCAGAGGCCTCGATGCAAGCAGCAATGCAATTGTGTTTGGAAAGGCTGTTTATTCTCGGATCTTGGATTTCCGGACCCCCCCTCCTAATCCCAACAGGAACTAGACTAATTCCTTCTATAGCCCTGTTAGGGTTTGACTTCTTGTACTCTGGAATAATTACCAAAGTTGGTTCAGAGGAAATGACCCATGGAGCCTGATAGGGAGTTGGCTTTTCACCTCGAGAAAGAATTAGCCTTATGTGGACATCGTCATTCATCTCATTGAGCTTCACGACCCTCTCTATTTCCTCCATAATCTGCAACCTTGACCGACCGGGATCCAAAGAAATCGCTTCAGCGCCTCGAAACAGTCTGTCCAGATGTTCCTCGATGAATACCAGTACTCCATTGTGGAGCCTGAATGATTCCCAAACCCCGTCCCCCAACAAAAAACCCGCATCAAAAACAGAGATCTTTGCCTCATCCCTGGGCACTAGTTTACCATTTATTGAAATGAAGACATTGTTGTTTCTTGGATCTTCTTTGTACTCATGAGTGCCCATCAGAAAGTCTCCCCAGTTAGACGCTCGAACATACTAGCGTATAGTTCAGCCGTACTGGAGATAATTTCTTCGGGTAGTGCTGGAATTGGTGGTTCTTGGAGCCCTTTCTGACGAGATTCAAACAACTCTGAATGATGTCCAGTATCGATATAATGCTGTCTAACTGCCTCCTTGGAAAGTTGGACGATTTCGCCGTTTGCATAAGAATCAGAGTCCCACCAACGATCTTCATCGAGAGTGCCGAAAGAGTCGACCAAGATTGGTTCTCTTCCTGGGCCTAAAGCAAACTCCTTTTTCCCATCGACATGGATCAAACCCCTCTTGGATACCTCTCTTTCAATTATTGAGTCGACCTCAAGGACTATTGATAGAATGGAGTCTAGTTCTTCTGGCTCCAAATTTGAAATCTCAAGTGCCTCTTCTCTGTCTAAATTTCTATCGAATTTCTCAAATTTTGTTGAAACTTCCAAGAATGGTTTAGGAAGTTTCACTCCTTCTTGGAGGTTCTCACTGGATTCAAAACCGAAATCTGAAGGGCTGACTTCGCCCCTCTGGTATCTTCTCCAAGCAGTGCCCGCCAAATAGTGTCTGCAGATCACCTCTAATGGGACGAAGAAATTCTCGGCGTCCTTTGGAATTGCGCCCGGCTCTCGAATTACATCGAACCTGCGTGCGAGAACTCTATCTGGGGCATTTCTATCAACAATATGAGTCTTACAAACCCCCTCATCATTAACCAGTCTGAACCAATGGCAAGAAGCCCTGTTTAGGGACTCTCCTTTTCTGGGAATTAAGCTAGGGATTATTTGATCAAAAACGGAAATCTGGTCAGTATACCTAAATTCAATCACTTCTGGATCTTCAGTACTCCAGACCTGCTTGACCTTTCCACTGTAAATTAATTCTCCCATGACCACTATCGGAGGAAGTTCCACCATCAATATTACCAATTGGAGAACAGAAATTGGACGAAGGCATTCGGCTATACTAAATCCATGTAACCCGACGTAGGAGGGTGGTCATGGCGACGGAGGATGCCCAGTATTCTTTGCGAGTTCGATCTCTAAGACTTACTATTGCCCTCTCAGTGGGGCTTATCCTACTACTTTTCCCAATTGGAGATGCTTCGGCTCAGGAGATTAGGAGTGGATGGGAAGTGGTGAATAGCGGAACCGAGTCGGATTTGATGTCGGCCGAATATTTCGAAGGTAACCTCTGGGCTTTCGGAACTGATGGAACCATCGTCATGAGTGGTGATGACGGAGGCACTTGGGAGATTCATGCAACCTTAACAAGTGAAGATCTGACTTCTTCTGACTCTATCGATGGCGATTCAATGGTCGTTGCTGGGAAAAATGGAACCGTTCTCCTAATGAAAAGTGGTTCCTGGAGTGATCTTACAGCAGAAATAGGCGATATCACTGACATTGCATTGACTGGCCCGGATAGTTTGGTTGCTATAGCAGGGAATACAATTTGGACCTATGGCCCTTCATGGGAGAGTGTTTGGGTAAACGAAGGGCGGTTGAATAGCATTTCATTCCTTGACTCCGAGAATGGCCTTGTTTCTGGAGAAGGTGGAACTATCTTGGCGACTGAGGACGGAGGGGAGACTTGGGACTATAGGGATGCCCCGAGCGAGGTTTCTTCGAGTTCGATTGTTGACATTGACTACTATAGCTCCATCAGGGCATATGCAATCTCCTCAGATGGCCACATCCTTAAATCATCTAGAGAGGGGAGTGTGTCAGTTGGTTTCGTCTGGAACATAGTAGAGATTGAGAGGGAGTACCCTCCAGGAGGAGGGGAGGAATTCGAACCAGGTGGAGACAGGCTGGACAAAAGTGTGACCTCGATAGAAATATTGGGACAGTTCAAGATGGTTCTCTCGGGTCCTTCTGGATATTTAGCTCTGAGTTTGGATGGGGGGAACATAGTTTCGCAGCAGTTGATCCCAGTCTCAAACGAAACGGTGTTCAATGGATTCGCAATGCAAGACGGTTTCAGAGGAGTTGCTGTGGGGGACGAGGGGGTCATCCTCAGAACAGAGAGCGCAGGATCAGAGGAATTTGTAGGGTTCGAGGTCATTGACTTCAATGACTTTGGGCAGTTTGTCGATTTCTCAAAGGATCGTTTAATTGATGGCTTGAAAGCTACCGCAAAGATTGTTATTTTTGGCATTATTATGGGATTCTCCCTAGGAATAATTCTTTCCATGTTGAAGACATCGCCTACTACTCTGAAGAATGTAGTCCAAACCAATAGGTTCCAATTGGTGAACATCGCAATTCTCCCGATCTGGCTCTTTCTGCAGATTCCAAAATCAATCAGCCGTGGTTCGATTCGAAACCCTCTCGACTCTGTAGTGAGCAATGTCCGAGAAAGGGCTGCTAGAGTAGCTGCAAACGAGCCACTGAATGTGACCGCAGTCAGGTTTTTGGGAATGATTCTACTTGCAGTTGGGATTTTTTACATTATTGGACAATTGGACGATATAAGGGCACTGAACCTCGATGGGTGGGAGCATATCTATTCTCCAATAGGCGCGCCCAAATCTGTAGCCCTTATTGTCCTTGGAATAGGATTTTGTGCAGTAGGGGGGATTTTCATCTCCTGTAATGGTGACTTCTCGGAAAGGTTCCTAGATTTTGGTTCTACAAAAATTAAGGTTGATCCTTGGAGAATTAGGCCGCTAAATAGCTTAGCGACGGTATACACTGATCTTTTCCGTAATACCCCCCTACTCGTACAGTTCATGTTCATACACTTCGGATTCGAACTTGGGAGGAGGTTGCAGGACCCCGGTCTTCTACTATTTAGCTTCGAAAATCTGGAAGGAAATGCAAACTTCCTGACTAACATCTTTGTAATTTACGAAACGGATCCATCCTCCCTCGCCTATGGTCGCCCCATTGGAGGGGTTCTGGAAGATCGAGCATACATTAGCGCGATCTTCGCCCTGGGCCTGAATTCTGGAGCCTACCAGTGCGAGACCATCAGAGGTGCTATCGCAGCCATTCCTTCGGGACAGATGGAAGCGGGAAGGAGCATTGGACTGAATTATATGCAGTCAATGAGACTGGTAATTATGCCTCAAGCAGTCAGAATCTGCATCCCTCCTCTTGGGAACGAGATGGTCAATCTTGTACTCAACTCGTCTCTGGCAATGATAATCGGTTATGCTGAAATTACTAGGCAGGGCAAGTTGATAATCGCAACTACTTTCCAAGTATTCTGGACTTGGGGCATGGTCCTTGTTTCATATTTCGTAATCACATGGACCCTTGCATTGATTCTCAGGTACCTGGAGGAGAAGACAAAGATCCCCGGACTAGGCATATCAGGAGGGACATGAGTTGAGTGAGACAATCCTAAGTGTGAGTAACCTGGAAAAAACATACATCGGAGGTGTTCATGCAGTTAGAGGAATCTCATTCGATGTTTCAGAAGGAGAGTCATTAGCCATAATAGGATCATCCGGGAGTGGCAAATCCACAGTACTTAGGTGCATCAACAGACTAATTGAGCCTACAAAGGGCGTAGTTAAGTTGAGAGGGGAGCGGATCAATACCCCCGCAGCGGACATCAACGAGGTGAGATCTAGAATTGGGATGGTCTTCCAATCTTTCGAGTTGTTCTCGCATCTTAGAGTGCTGGAAAATGTTTCACTGGGGCTCGTGCACGTCAGAGGCATGGCAAAGGCCGATGCAGAAGAGGAGGCGAGGAGGGTCCTAGACAGGGTGGATATGGGAGACAGAGTTGAGGCCTACCCTGGAAACTTATCGGGGGGTCAAAAACAGCGAGTCGCTATTGCTAGGGCTCTCGCAATGAAGCCAGAGGTGATGCTGTTCGATGAGCCAACCAGTGCCCTTGACCCAGAATTGATTGGATCGGTTCTAGAAACCATCCAAGGTCTTGCTGAGGAAGGCATGACGATGGTCGTAGTAACGCACGAGATTGGTTTCGCAAGAGACGTGGCGGATCGAATCTTGTACATGGATGAAGGATTGGTTGCCGAAGAAGGTGATTCCTCCATTATCGATAACCCTAGAACGGATCGAATGAGGGAGTTCCTTTCAAGTATTAACGATTGAGAATTTCAACAGCTCGACTCTTGCTTCCAGATGTCCTGGCCATTGCTATTGGAATAATCATAGAAAGTGGTTGAGGATATTATTCCTTCCGAGCCACTTGGGGTGACCTCTACAGTGAATGAGTAGCATCCGTAATCTCCTGCGGAATCGAAATGGCCTAGAGGGATGTAGGTGCGACCCCCGAAGTGTGTCTCGGACCCCTCGAATCTGATTTCTGAATTCTCCTCGCCAAACTTGGCCGAACCGGAACCAAATTTTCCTTGGGATGAAGACCAAGTTGCATCTGTATTCTCCACTGAAATGGCCGGATATGAAACAGCGACTTCATTGCCCTCCATAAGAACGGCATTCACTGAATAACTAGCGAATTGCAAATTACTCGGAATAGTTGTTGCTGTGGAAAGTCCGGCCCATCCAGTTAGGACAACTCCTACTAGGCAATTCTCCCCCTTATCCTGGCAAGCTTCCGAGTCGCTCTTGATGATTCCATCTACATAACTTCCAGAACCAGTGACATTCCTAGTTAGAAAACTGGGGTCTAGAGTTCTAGTCCAATCAGAGTTTCCTTCAACTGAAATAGACAGAGTGTAGGGCCTTACTGGCTCTTGCAAATCTCCAGTCAACGAGTTACCACTGTAGAAATCATTTACCGAAATTGATATTTTTGCAAAATCTCCACGAGCGTCGTTTTGATTGATCTCAAACGAGGTGGAGTCCTCCCAAACAACAACTTCTTGGTGCTCAATGGATAGTTGGGCCTCAAAAACATCAGTTCCGAGACCGTTCTTTCGAAGTGTCAGGGTTATCTCTTCACCGTCTTCGTCGTATTCAAGAACATCGAGAGAAAGGTCACCTCCAAGAATGCCGACTACGATGACAGGCAAGGCAGCTGCAGCAAGGAATGAGGCGATTACCAGAGAAGCGGCCAACTTCCGGAAATTTTCGGAGTTCGCCCCAATTGGAATCCCTAAATCAAAGCCAAACCATAGTATGGCGAATGAGAGGGACAGTAGAAAGAGAGAAATTTTCCAATCGTAATCTAGGAAAATTCCAAACTGCATCGCATAGTATACAAGGAATAGCACAGAGGATGCAAATACGGTAATTGGGACCCTGCTTGATCCAATATTACTAGTACCTTCCGAAGACTCGGTGCTGATCTCTACATCGAGAATTTCTGGTTGTTGCTCCGATATTTTCTCCAGAAGGCCTCCGTTGCTCATGACATCACCTTAGAGTTAGCACGCCTGACCAATGGTTATCAATCCGTTGCCTGAGGGCTCTAATTACGTAGATACTAGAACAAACGGTTGTCTATTGGGATTACGTTTCCTTCATCATCAATGAGTTTCTCGTCGTCGTTTCTACGACCTGCAGCGGCACCTGCAAGAGCAGCCATCATAGCGGTACCTGCGAGTTCGAAACCGGGAAGGTAAACACCCCGAATGTATATGGTCATAACTTGAATTTGGTAATTTGGGACTCCCTCGGTCCTAACCGAGTACTCAGAAGTTGCCTTGAACTGGAGAGAGAAATACTTGTCTGTCCAACCTTGATTCTTTGGAGTCCTCATCTGGACTCGGAACTTCTCAGCTGGGGCGAGCGAGTCTATTTCTTGCGAAATTAACGGTAAGCTGAGTTGGAAACCGGCATCGTTCAGTTCGTCGTAGTTCTGGACCTCAACATTGAACTTGTCCCTGGCATTTCCGTCATTATAGACATCGAAAACCAGGGTGTAGTCAACTTTTGGTCTTAACTGGATAAAGGCTAGTTCGGAACCCACTCTTAGTCTACTAAACTGCTTGAACACTGTTAGTACCTTTGCCTCAGTTGGAGTTGCGGCGCCGGATACTGGGGCTCCGTTCCACTGAGTCACAGTCGCCGTAATGGTGACTACTTGTTGCCCTTCTGGCATCCTAAGGTCCGCTCTCGCAGCTACTTGGAAAGAAGTGTCCCCCGGAGGTACTGTTGCCGAACCTGGGCCTGCTACGGCAATAACGCCCGACTGATAAGTCAACTCCACCTTCTCTGAGAACGTTGTCGGGTTGGAAAGGGTGCAATATATTATCGTCGTTCGAGTAGCACCCGGATATACCTCAATTGGTTGGGGTTGATCACAAGTAAGTGAAACGTCAGGAGAAGTCTGTGCCTGAACTGCAGCTACGCCTGAACAGAGGCTCAGAAAGTACACCCCAAGTATCATTATGGGGACTCTAATCGATTCACTCATCGTTAAATGGTCCACTTTAACCTTATTTTAGGCTTCGCCCGAGTCGGACGGTTGATGCGTCGATAATTGCAGGGTTTGTAAGTGGTGGACCCGACCGGATTTGAACCGATGACCACTCGGTTATGAGCCGAGCGCTCTAACCAACTGAGCTACGGGTCCCAATGCCATCGCCAAAGAATGTCAAAATGAACCTTATCGAAAAAAGTAGTTGGAGGACCAACGAATAAATTTCTATTCTATGCGATTTAGTATCAATCGAAATACCTAGTGTAATGGTTTATGCCTAGTGTCCGAGTCGGTGCCTTAGGTGATACTATGGGAAACAAGGGAACAATCGCGATTGGAATAGGGTCTCTTCTACTGCTAGTCAATGTTGGATTGGCTGTTACGGGCTTCGTTGACAATCTAATTCAGAGCAATGTGGAAACTGCAGTTTCAGAGGGTTATGACGGTCTAGATGAGGACGGCAACCAAGACTACACGTTTGATTTCGATGATGAGTGGATGAATCCTTCTTCTGAGAAGGCGTACTTCGCGAACTCTATTTCAAACCTAGAGTCTGTTCTTTCGGGAGCTGAGCCGACCTACGAAAAACTCGGGCCGTTCATTTTCTACGAAAACACAACTCGCGAGATTATTGAATATGATTACGAAGAAGGGACAATAACATACTCCGGATATGAAGAGTTCGAGTGGTGCCAAGATTGCACGTGGACTGATGAGCAAGGAGTGGAGCACGCCTCGGTCTCAGGGGACACCGTCGTGAATCAGATCAACATTCTTTGGAACACACAGAGGATCGGTGGAATGGGATCTGGAATCGAGTATGGGGAAATCTTTGCAAAGGCCATGTTCGCTGCACAGATGATTGAGTTCGACCTCTCCAACAGGGCCCCCAGCATATGGGCCGCAGAAGAAATTGCAGGAATCGCTTCGGCGGCTGGAGGGTCGAGCGATGGAAATATGAGTGCTGAATATTCGATACTAAAGGATAGCTCAGTTATTTCAATGGATGATGCTTACGACTCTACAGTAATCAGTTCTATTTTCTACGACGCTACCGACGGCCATGGTAACTGCGTAGCACTGACATGCGACATTGGGCCGGTTCTGATTGCAGGAATGGGTGAGCCCAGTGATTCCGTAACCCCTGCCAGGGCCGAGATTCTTGGCTACTCTGGAGACGCACAGATAAATCAAATTGACTTGGCCGTATACAATCTGGCTGCTTCAGGGTTCGTCAACCATGGCGGAGGGGCGGATATTAACAGTGATACGCCCATGTTAAAGCAGAGATTTGCTGAAGTCAGCGAAGTACCGATTTCCGATCCCCAAACTCTGAATAACCTACTGTTCAACGAAAGCGTTGGCCTACTTAGTACCGTAGAGATAAGCGGGATCCCCCTCCCGGGGATGGTAGTAGGGCTTCTTCTTCCGTTACAAAGTGCAGCCTACTTTGAGGCCATGACGACTTACGATATTGGTCTTCTAACTGTTATCGATGTCGCCGAATACGTCGAACCTTGGGTTGGTTTGGGACTACTGGGGACCCCATTAGAGTTCGAAATGATCCTAGCAGGAGGGCAAGGCACCATGGGATCGAATGACTGGTGGTTGACGGCCTTTGGCGACTATGACCCGTTGGGAGGCATCTACATCCCAATAGGCCTGAATAGGGCAGATTTTTCCGGTAAGGCCGATTTAACCAGAGAACAATCCGACCTAATCTTGAATGACCCGGACATTGGCCTGAAGAGCTCTTTCCCTGCCTCTTTCATGTATGGGGAGCTTTCTGGATTGTCCTTACCTGATTCGGAAAACGTGCAACACACGTGGGATGATGCATACGTTGCATCCCTCTATGGCATCTCGGATGAAGCTGCGAGTGCATTGAGGGACTGGGTGAGGAACTTCTACTTCGACACAGTGATGCCAGTATTGCTAAATTTCGTTACTGGTAACACGGCATATACCTCGCAACCCATAAGCAACTGGCTATATGGTTGGAATGATGCTGTGAATTCTTACTTCGGTTTCTTCCCATGGGTAAGTCTTGAGACGAACAACACATACTATGGTTCGGATGGAGTGAGTACCGGCGACAGATCGGTCTACAAAATGAGCACTTCTGGAGAAACTCGCGGGCAGAGGTTGGCACAGGGTTACATTAACTCCGACGGAAATGGCCTATGCGACTATGACTACGACTCCAGCGGGGCATTCATTGGATACGACCTCCCATGCGACGATGGCCAAGTCTATGGGATGACGGAGCATCTGACTTGGAGGGCACCACACAGAGAAGACGCGGCCAGAGGCCTTCTTTCATCCCATGTGGGCAACACCGAAACATCTCTGGGAGGGACAGTTGGATCGCTTGCTGACCCAAATGACGCATTTAATCTGAATGTGGCAGGATACGCAATCGGCACTAGCGAAGTAGGCGATGAAGTGACCTACAAGGGAATAGAAATGGTCGAGCATACCGTCAAACTGGACCCTTCCAAAACTCAAATTCAAGGGAAGCTGATAGGATCATCTAGCTTCGTTGATGCAATGCCTGGTGCACTACCGGTTTACCTAGAAGCAAACATTGACTTGAAGGTGGAGCCAATAACAACTGCAATCATGTACGGAAAGGCAGAAGTGGTATTCCATCTGGATCTGAGGGGTCCGGGAATGATGAATCCAGACCTCTCAGAAGGAAGTGCAGATTCGATGCCGGTCTTCGAAATTCACACCTTCAGCGAGATCGATGACGATTCCGCTAGTGATTACGTGGGCCAGGTGTCCTCGAACTTAGGACCGATGGGTTGGACGAACTTCGGTGGCGACGCTGGGGCGCCTCTAGTATATCTTCACGTTTTGATTGCTGTCATGTACGTTTCCTCGATTGCCGGAATAGCAATTGGCCTCAATGATCCAGAGGTACGGTCAAGGCTTGGGCTGTCCGGAGGGGACGAGTCGCCAACACCAGATTCGGACCAAGAAGAATAGAAGTCTCAGACCTAGGGGGCTATGTACCCACATTGGATGCGGGTCCTAGGTGGTTTGAGTTTGCAGAAACATACAACACTGATTCCGCATATTGGACATAATGAGGGGGTTTTGTTGATTTGAGGATGAAGCACATTGACAGGCTCAGGGCAATTGCTGTCCTATTCATGGTTGAAGTTCACACAGCGGCTATCTTGCCTCCCCAGGGAGTCACTGTGGGACACCCTGCTGCTTTCGTAGCAGCTGCCTTCGGGGGGATGGCAGCACCAATGTTCGTGACTATTTCTGGATGGGGGATGTATGGAAGCGCAAAAAGGAGGGTTTCAGAAGGGTATTCTGGAATGGACTGGATTGACTGGATCTTTCCTCGATTCGTTATCCTTTTCGCGTGCCAATTGATGGTAAACTTGCTTCTCAACGTGGAAAGGGGGGGGCGTTTCGAATGGCAGACTCCGGGAGTCCTGACCCTACTTGCAGTAGCATCCCTGATAATCCCAATTCTATCCAGAATGAGTATGGTTCAGAGGACCTTTGCAATGGCCATGTTTTGTTTCGCTCCGATGTTTATGGGAGGGATGTCAGGATCTGAAATGGGGTGGTTCGAGAGGGTAGACTCTGAGGGGATATCTGAATGGTTTTCACGGTTATTTTGGAATGGCACCTACCCACTAGTGCCATGGATTTTCTTCGTGCTCCTAGGAACGTTACTGTATGATCTGAGAGAGGATGTTTTATCGAGAGAGCGAGGGATCGCGCTAGGGTTGTTGGCCACTTCAATTACGGCAATAATTGCAGTTCTCGAGAAAATTGACTGGGCACTGACTTCAGGGGACGCAATTCTCACATTCTTCCCGGCAAGTATGCCTTTCCTGGTTGTCTCGGGAACCATGGTGGCACTAATCATGAGGATTCTCGAGGGCGAAGAAGTGTCCGGTGGAAATCCAAGAATGGGTGAGAGATTAGCATTTCTTGAGCCGGCTGGTAGGCTTTCTCTGACGATTTATGTTTCTCATTTCGCGATCTTAGGGGTTGCAGCGATATTGATGCAGGGGGAGCCTAGGCTCGAGCTTTTTCCAGCCTTTGCAGTAACGATCTTCCACACAATAATTTGGATTCCTTTGGCATTGATTCATGAGAGGCGCATTCCTGGATACTCCCTGGAGGTTCTGATGAAGAAGCTCAGTCGGGCAAGTAGTCAGTAGTCCATGATAGTGGGCCGAACCATACCTCGCCTGCATCATTGGCGGCTCTGATTCTGGCGTGGTAGGTAGTACCACAACAGGTCAAACCGGTTATCAGTTGGGACTCGTTCCCCACCTCAGTGCTTCCAAAGACGATGCTATCGGACCAGGAAGACGGTTGATTGCCGCCGTCGGATGTGCCGTAGAAGATGGTCAGGGTTATGTTAGTCCCATTGTCATAAGTTTCCCAAGAAATGGTGTTTGAGTTGGCCTCCGAGATGCTAGGGGAGTAGAGTTCCCTGAGGATGGCCTGGTACTCGAAGAAGTCGCCCCTTAGCGGATCATCCACCCATATGGGAAGATGGTCAAGTGCATCGAACGTAGACTGGTCTAGGGGGAATCCCCAGGCTGCATGGTAAGGTGCGAGGTTGAATCCTGAAGAGTTCGAAAGATGGAGCACCCATGCATTGAATTTCTCCTCTCCGGTTGAAGGGGCCTCGCTATCAGGAATTTCGTAGTAGACAGAAAGTGCCTCCGTGATTGGCGACCACGTCCATTCCTCCTTCACTAGCAAGAAAGTGTCCAATGCGACCCATACCGACCAGTTGTCGATATTGGATCCGTCCTCGAAGTAATTCCTCATCCTCAGTTCCCTCTGATCGGGAGAAATGGCCCCGTGGCCAGAGACGCCTACAAGATCCTCCATTAGGTATACACTGGCAAAGTTGCAACCAGTCTCGGTTGTCCCGGGCAATGTTGAAGGCATCCACTGGTGATTGTGTCCGAGCTCATGGAACATGCCCCAGTCTCCCTCCTGACTCATTTGGGAGACGTTTACCACTCCCTCGACA
>CEOQ01298809.1_pt1 | contig 27420 bp, 27 predicted proteins | sample 361351 | NCBI WGS metagenome assembly CEOQ01 (sample SAMEA2619907, study PRJEB7988) | marine metagenome | biome: marine biome (ENVO:00000447); feature: deep chlorophyll maximum layer (ENVO:xxxxxxxx); material: "saline water (ENVO:00002010), including plankton (ENVO:xxxxxxxx)" | depth 60 m | reverse complement strand
ACTAATAGCTCAATTGGCTTGATTTATGCACTGAAAAACATTTTTAATAAAAATAACTTTTTCAAAAAATATAGATAAAAATGGTAAAATTTTAACAATGAAAAAAAAATTAAGCGGCCTTAGAGTTATAGACAAAATCGAGTCCATTCGAGGAAAAAATAACTATAATTGGATGAATCTTTTAAGATTAGCATATAAAAGATCACCAAGAGAAACTTCAATTATTATGTCAAAAATTTACAAAGATGATTTGAGGATATCTAAGCTTATTAAGAAGTTAACAAAATAAATTTTAAAGTTCTTGTAAATTATTGTAAATAACAAAAAAATTTTTCTCACCACCAAAAGACGATTTAAAAAGATCAATATTTTTACTCTTTTCATCTATCTCCTTCTTTGAATAAAGCGATTTTGTTGTTCCTAAATGAAAATTTTTACAGTTTGCGGATTTTAAATATTTAATTGATTCCCAAATAATCTTATGCGTTATATTTTTATATAATTTGAATATGTCTCTCATAGTGCATGATGAAAAATATATTGATGAATTTTTATTAAAAAAAATAAAAGCATAAGATATCAACCTTGAATTTTCCTTCACTCTTATTAGCAATCCTTTTTTGCTTAAAATCATTTTTTCATTAATTTCCCACGTTTCTTTTGATCTAGTTTTTTTTCCTGAAACTTTTTCGTGCAAATCCATCATTTCGAAGATTTGATTTTTTTTATAATTTTTGAAATCAAATAATTCATAACTTAAATTTTCATAATTTATCTTCAAAGCACTTCTGTGCCCCTTGCTAAATTTTTTTTGTATAGACTTAAGATCTTCATCTAATTTTATTGTACTTTCGATCCCAATAAAATCTATAGAGTCTTTTTTTTCTTCTAATTTTTTTTTTAATTCATTTTCGCTTATTTTTTTTTTAAAAAGTATTGAATTAATATTTTCTTTATCACATATTTTTTTTAACTCATTGACTATATTTTTGTAAGAATCTAAATTTAAGTTGAGATCATCCAAATAAATTGGGCTGTTATAATTATTCAAACTTTTAATATTTTTACAATCCTCTATTGTTATTGGATACTCAACAGTATTGTTATTATTGTCGTTACCTTTAAATAAAATTTCGACAAAATTTGAGTTTTTATAATATTCTTTTTGATACTCTATAAAAATCGCATCACTAAAAATATTATCATTAATTTTTCTCATTTTATAATTTAATGTTTAATTTATTTTTAATTAAAAGCTTTTTTGTAAAAGGTTCATTTTTTTTAATATTTAATACACTTCTTTTACCCAAAATTTTATCAAAAAAAACAGGTGATACTCCGTATCCTGGACGAATATTTCTTATGTTTTTTTTATTAAAGAAATCACCTTTTTTGATATTTTTTACTACAAATACAGATCTTCTAAAAACCTTGCTGTCATTTTCAGATTTATTTCTGAAAAAAATTTTCTTTCCTAAAATTTTTTTATAAAACGATCTATCTTTTTTTGCGTATTTATTATTTTTTAAATATTTTTTATATTTCCGGATCTGTTGACCATCTATTGAAAATTCATAATCTAAAGATTTAACATTTTTTAATCTTATATGTTTTTCTACAATTGTGGCGCCAATATTTACTGCGGCCGATGGAATTCTAAAGTCATTTGAATGGTCAGAAAATCCAATCTCACACTTAAATCTATTTTTCATAACTTTTATATTGTTAAGGTTAAAATCTGAAATTTTTGAAGGATAATTACTTACACAATAAAGTAACGAAACATTTTTTGCACCATAGCTTTTAGCAGCGTTATATGTGTATTCTATTTCTTCTAAAGATGACATGCCCGTAGAAATTATTATTGGTTTTTTTGTTGAAGCTATTTTTTTTATGAGAGGTAAATCACACATTTCAAATGAAGCCACCTTATAAAAAGGACAATTTAATTTCTCTAAAAAATTGACTGCTTCTTCGTCAAAAGGTGTACTAAAAATTTTAATACCAATTTTACGTCCGTACGCAAAAAGTTTTTTATGCCAACTATAAGGCGTGCAGGCTTTTTTATATAAATCCCAAAGATTATAACCTTTCCATATACCTTTTTTTATTAAAAAATATTTCTTTTTAGAGTTTACCGTCATTGTTTTGGGAGTATAGGTTTGTAATTTAACAGCACTTGCTCCATTAAATTTAGCAAATTTAATCAATCTAATCGCATTATCAAAATTTCCATTATGATTTGAAGAAATCTCAGCAATAAGAAATGGTTTATTTAATTTTCCAAACATCGTTTAAATTTTTTAACCTTCTATCTTAAATTTAATCTTTTAAAACCACTGATACACTCTTTGCCTTCCAATAACTTTTTAATATTTTTTGTAGTTTTGTTTTTATTAATTATTTTAAAAATGTTATTTAAAATTTTAAAAAATTTTTCAAATATTTTTTTGTTATGAACAATTGAAATATAAACAGCGTTGTTGAAGATAAAACCTTTTTTAAGCATTTCTTGAGTTATAAATGTTTTATAAATATTATTTTTGTCACCTTTTATAGAGAAATTAGGAATTGCAATTAAACCTTTTATTTCTATAGCGATATTATTTTTTTTAGCAATTTCTTTAAGTCTTTTTCTAAAATATATTCCCAATTCTGAAATTTTTTTCCAAGATTTTAGTTTTTCCATTTGACTTAGTGTTTCTAAAGCTGCAACATAACCAACTCTTTCACTCCAAAATGTACTACTTGTAAAACTGCCTATTGAGGATTTCATTACATTTTTTTTCCCAATTACCGCAGATATTGCAAAACCATTTCCTAGACTTTTTCCAAAAATTGCAATGTCGGGTATAATCTTATATTTTTTATGTATTCCACCAAAAGTTTGTCTAAAGCCTGAAGTGCATTCATCAAAGATTAAAATAATTTTTCTTTTTTTACACTCCTTTCTTACAAACTTCAAAAAATGATAGTCTGCATCGTATGATCTTGAAACTTCCATTTTAACAATACCGATTTTTTTATTTTTCACTATATATAAAAATTTTTTATAATCGCTGTATTCAAAAGGAAAAACTGTGTTTTTAAGTTCTTTAGGAACTCCAATCGCGCTCAATCCCTTAAGTAAATGTTGATCTAAATTATCTTGTTTATTTAGATTTGCTGATAAATACCAATCATGCCAACCATGGTATCCACAAACAGCAACATTTGTTTTTTTACAATAAGATCTAGCTATTCTTAATGAAAGAGCATTAGCTTCACCACCAGTCCTCGCAAATTTAACTCCCCTTGCCCATTTATGCATTTTAATTAATTTTTTTGCCAACAACACTTCTTCTCGCGCATTAAAAGTTGACATATTGCTTTGTCTAACAGCATTTATTACTGCTTTATTAACCGAAGGATTTGAATAGCCCAAGATGTTAGTCCCAATACTCATTGTCATATCATAATAAGACCTATCATCTAAATCCTTCACTAGACATCCTTTGGCAGACTTAAAATATGATGGCCACAAATCGGGCAAGAACATTTCAGATTTTTTTGAAAGAAACATATTGCCACCTGGAATAATATTCTTAGCTTCTTTCCATAGTTTTTGACCCAAACCTTTTCTTATTCTATTTTTTTTCGACCTATTTTTTTCAATCATTTTTATTTCAATTCATTAAACCTAACATTTTCTTCCACGAAAAATACCTATTAGGATTGAGTTTTTTAGCAATTTGTCTAATTTTTTTCAAATCATCTTTATTATCTAATGTTATTCTTAATTTAGCATAATTTTTTTTATGTTTAAAATTTCCTTTTTTAACTTTTCTGGACTTCAACATATAAGGTGTTACATGTTCTAAATCATAATTAGATTTTGCATTTTTATAAGCATATTTAAGTGTTTCCATATCAAAAATTTCAACATCAAATCCATCAGGAAAAGATCGAGGATTAATGTTGCTGTAATAACCAAAATGATTCTTTTTAAAATTTAGCAGTAATGAGTCAATTAATTTTGGATCTGCAAAAGGACAATCAGATGTAATTCTTACAATTATATCGGCGTTATAGACACTAGCTGTATCATAAAATCTTTTTAATACATTCGAATTAGAACCTTTAAAATAATCCAGATTAAATTTTTTAATGTGATTAATGATTTTTTTGTCTTGTTTTTTCTTTGTACAAGCTATTACAATATTTGATATATATTTGCTTTTCATCATTCTAATAATAAGAAATTCCAAAACGGTAAATTTTTTGTTTAATTTCATTAAAACTTTTCCCGGTAGTCTAGTTGACCCCATTCTCGCCTGAATAATACATACAATGTTTTTATTTACCATTTCCTTGGATCGATAATTTTTAAATTTTTATAAGCAAATGTATTAAAGTTTGTTTTACTATTTTTTATATTACAATTTATAATTTGGATAAGTTGTGAATTTGTTCTTGAACTAATGATAATTTTGTCAATAAACTTTAATTTATTTAAAAAATTAAATGTTTCAACTATTGAAGTAGAGTCATTATTTTTTATATAATCATACCAATCTTTTATTTTTTTATTTTTACTAAATTTTTTTGGAATAAGTTTCTTGTCACTTAAAATGCCCTGCAAAAATATAGATCTCACATGTAATCTAATTTTATTTTTTTTTAAAAAATTTATAAAAGAGGAATTAATTAACCTTTGATCAAGAATGTTTAATGGAGCTTGTAAAATGTCAATTTTGAATAATTTTGATATTTTTTTTATTTCTTTAAAAGAATAAATTGAAACTCCAAGTTTTCCAATTAATCCTTTATTTTTAATTTCAATTAAATATTTATATAAGTTTTTTCCATTTTTAGACAACAAATCTTTAGAATTATGGAAAAGAAAATATTTAATTTTATTCTTTTTCAATTTTTTAAATAAATATTTTATATATTTCTTTCTACTGTTTAAATTATTTAATTTTTTTAAATCAGCAGTATGTATTTTAAAACATATATTCCATTTTTTAAAATTATAAAATTTTGTTAGTCCTTTGAAAGCTTTATAGTCACTTGATATATCAAGTGTTTTTATTTTATGATTAAATGCTGATTTTAAAATTTCTAAAGAATGTTTTTTGTCAATATACATTGGGCTCTCACCATATCTTGTTAAAAAATTAGCTGAACCTAATATTAAATTTTTTGTTTTCAATTTCATTAAATTTGCTTATCGTAATATTAATTATCTATATGTTCAATAATTGAACACAAAAAAACAATTAATGCAAAACTTTAGGACTATTAGAGAAAAAAAAATCAAATTTTACTTAATATTGTGTAAAAATGAAAAAAAAGTCTATATATAGAAAAAACACCTTTTTTTTGTCTTTACCGTTCAAAAATTGAACGATATATGTTCATTAATTGAACATGAGTAAAAAAAAAACAGAAGAAAATTTCCAAATTTTAAGGAACCTCTATAATAACCCCGACTCTTCGCAAAGAGATTTGGCTGGAAAACTAGGCTTTAGTCTTGGCAAACTTAATTATTGTTTACAAGCACTAAAGGATAAAGGTCTTGTTAAAATCAAGAATTTTAAAAAGAGTCAAAATAAGATTTCACACATTCAATATGTGTTAACACCAAAAGGAATTAGTGAGCGAACTAAGCTAACTCTTAATTTTATGAAGAGAAAAATTAAAGAGTACGACGAACTTAAAAAGGAATTAAAAGAATAATGTGGACGATAATCTGTGCAGATCAAAATAAATTAGGTTTACTTGAACAAGATCTTAAAAAAAAAGCAGGTACAGAATATGAAATATATTCACCTAAAATTAAAATACAATTTTTCAAAAAAAGAAAACTAATAGATAAATCAATACCTTTGCTTGGAAGCTACATCTTTTGTTATCATCCAAAATTTAAATCAAAAAATTTTATTAATTCTTTAAAATTTATAAAAGGTCTCAAATATTTTTTAAATGGGCACCAAGATTCGCAAACCGATATTAAAAATTTTATTGCAAAATGTAAATCTAAAGAAAATGAAAAAGGATTATTGTCACAAAGTTTTTTTAATTTAAGTGTAGACAAAATTTATAAATTTAAATCAGGAATATTTACGAATAAAATTTTTAAATTAATTGAGTTACAAAAGAGTAAAATTAGAATTTTAATTAATAATGTAAAAGTTGAAGTTAATAAAAAAGATCTGACAATTTTTTCAAAATATTAATTAAATAAATATGATTGATAAATATCTAAATGTGCACCTAGCATAGTGCGGAGCTATGTCTGAATAAATGAAATTAGACCCTTATTTTATTAATTTTATTAAAATAAAGATTTATTTTTTAAAACCGAAAAAAAATGAAATCTTACTTTATGATAGATACAGCAAGTCTTATGCTGAATTAATTTTTAAAAACAAGAAATTTACAATTTATGACACAAGATATGAAAGTTTAAATTTATATGTTTTGTTTTTAACTTTTTTCAAAAACGGATTTTTAAATTTAAAGTTAAATTATAAGGTAAATTTTTTCAAAATTGTTCAACCTAAGATAATTTATACTAGTATAGATAATAATATTGGATTCTTTAAGTTAAAAAAAATTTTCCCTAATGCTATTTATATTGCAGATCAAAATGGATTACGTGACAATTTTTTTTATAATAAATGCAAGCAATATTTAAGAAAATATCCTAATGAAAAATTATATACAGATATATTTTTTTGTTTTGGCACTAATGAAAAAGATAGGTTATTAAAAATTATTACTGGGAAGATTTTGACTTTAGGTGACACGAAAAATAATGATATAAAAATTAAAAAAAGTTCAAGTAAGATAAAAAAAATAATATTTATTTCGAGCGGTCATAACACTAAAACATTTTTACAACGTGATATTAAAATATTTAAACATTTAAAAATTTTTTCAGAAAAAAATGATTATAAACTCTTTTTCTTAGACAAAAATGATAGAAGAAGGTACAAATTTTTAAAAGAGAAATTTGGATTTGACTATAACTACTTAAACTCTGGAGATAGTAAGACTAAATCTAATTTTATTAAAAAAGATACTTTATTTGTCTTTATAATATCTACATTTGGATACGAAATACTATCAATGGGTATTAAAGTTGTCTCTTTAAATCATACTCAATTTAATCATGGATTTAAAAGATATAGTAAAAAGGGTCCTTTTTGGATTAATGCACCATCGTTTAATTATAACTATTCATTCATCTCGAAAATTATTAAATCGGTAATTAATTATGATGAAAAAAGATGGAAAAAAATTTATAAATATTACTCAAAGCAAATTCTTGTATATGACGCACAGAATAATCAAAAGAGGAAATTTATCAAAAATTATTTGAATTCTAGATGAGAAAAAAAATAAAAAATACTGGTGATAATATTTTTAAAAATAACTCTAATTGGAGTTTTGGTGGGAATGTGTTTAAAAATTTTGAAAAACATATCAAAAAATCTGTACCACTTTATTCCACTACTCATGAGCTTTACTTAAATTTAACAGATTTTTTCCTGCAAGATAAAAGTAATATTTTAGATATTGGATGTTCAACAGGAAACTTTATTGCAAAAGTTTATAATAGACATAAGAATAATAGCAAAAATTTAAAATACTTCGGGATAGATAATACGAGAGAAATGGTGAAGTACTGTAATAAAAAATTTAAGAAAGAAAAAATAAATTTCAAGTTAAGAAATATAGAAAATTTCGTGATTTCTAAATGTTGTATTGTTTCATCTTTTTATACAATTCAATTTATTTCTCCAAAAAAAAGACAAAATTTGATTAACAGAATTTATAAAGGTTTGAATTGGGGAGGAGCTTTTTTTATGGTAGAGAAAGTCAGAGGTCCTGATGCAAGATTTCAAGATATATTAAATCAGGTTTATACCGAGTTTAAACTATCACAAGGTTTTAGTGAGGAACAAATAATTAATAAAAGCAAATCTTTAAAGGGAATTTTAGAGCCATTTTCTTCAAAAGGAAATTTAGACTTACTTAAAAGAGCAGGATTCAAAGATATTGTTACAGTTTTTAAGTATGGAAATTTCGAAGGTTTCCTATCAATCAAATAATACTTTAAAAAAAAATGTGTGGTATAGCAGGATATTTTGGAAATATTAATTTTATTAATAATAACAATCGGTTAAGAAAAATTTTAGGTCTAATGAAATTTAGAGGCCCTGATGGCAATGGTGTATTTCAAAGAAAATTAGACAAAAAATTATTTCTAAGATTATTTCATTCGAGACTTTCAATTATCGACCCTCACACGAGATCTAACCAACCTTTTGAAGACAATGAGGGAGTAATTTCATTTAACGGAATGATTTATAATTATAGAGAAATAAAAAAAGATCTTCTTACTAAAGGAAAAAAATTTATAACTGGATCAGATACAGAAGTATTATTAAAATTTTTAAATTATTACGGAATTGATAAGCTTGATAAACTTGAAGGGATGTGGTCATTTGCTTACTATAACTTTAAAAATAGAAAACTAATCATTTGCAGAGATAGGTTTGGTGAAAAACCTCTTTATTTTTTTAAAAATGCAAAAAATGTAATTTTTGGATCTTCCATAGATTATATTTTGAATATTTCAAAACTAAAACACAAAATAGATAAAAAACAGATTCAACTTTATTTAAAAAATGGTTTTAGAAGTTTATTTTTTGATATAGAAGCTAAATCGTTTTTTAAAAAGATAAATACATTAACACCTGGAAAATATTATGAAATTGACTCAAATCTTAACTTTAAGACCAAGAATTATTGGTATCCACAAAAGGTAATTATTTCTAAAAAGAAAAAATATTCAAATGAAGTTAAAAAATTAAAAAAAATATATAAAAGAAGCTTAATTGAGAGAACTAGATCAGATTTTCCAGTTGCCTGTCTATTAAGCGGAGGTATAGACTCTGGTTCGATTGCATCTTGTATTCCACGAAAAACTAACAATTTGATACATTACTTTTCTGCTTATACTAAAGATAAAAATTATGATGAGTCAGACCACATACAAAAGATTGTAAAAAATTCAAAATTAAAACATACATTTGTTAAAGTTGAAAAAAATAATGAAAAAAACTTTAAGATCATTTCAACAATTATAAAAAGAACTGGAAATTTGGTTCCGACAGTCTCTTGGTTGCTTTTTAGCTACATTTGTCAGGAAATTAAAAAGAAAAAATTTAAAGTAGTTTTAACAGGAACTGGAGGCGATGAAATATTTGCAGGTTACTACGCTCATCATTTACATTTTTTACAATCATTAAAACTAAATAAAAATAAGAAAATTTTTAAAAAAAATTATGATAACTGGTCTAAATTTATTTCTCCTTTATTAAGAAACAAGGGTTTAAAAAATTTTGATTTTTATTCAAAAAATTATCAAAAAATAGATCAATCAAAATTTGAGTATTTATCTATTAATAAATATTTTAAAAAATATAATTATCAAAAGAAAATCAAAACAAATTTTTTAAAAGATTATTTCAAAAATGAGCTTTATAAAGAACTTTTTTATTCATCACTGCCACCGCAAATTTTTGCAACTGACTCGATTTCTATGTATTATAATCTAGAGAGCAGGTTACCTTTACTTTCAGGGAAATTTTATAATTTTTCATTTTCCAGTCCGAATAATTTTTTAATAAGAAATGCTTTTAATAAGGCAATTTTTAGGGATAGTTTAAAAGGATCTTTGCCTAAAGAAGTTTTAAATAAAAGAGAAAAGGTTGGTTTTTTTAAAAATATTGATGAATTTTTTAATTTTAAAAGCAAAAATTTACAACATAAAATTTTAGGAAACAAGTATGTCAATTCATTTTTAAATTTAAAAGAATTTAAAAGAATGTTAACCAAAGATTACAAAACGAATCAAGAGTGTCATTTGATATTTAGTGTAATGAATATCGTCATATATTTGGAAAAATATAAAAGGTATATTTAATATGATAAAAAAAGTATTAAAATTTATATTTGAAGATTATCACAGGCCAACAGCAAAATTACATCATATTTTTATGGTATTTAAAAAAATATTGTTTAATAAAAAAACAATATTATTTTCCGAAAGAACCATGCTTTTAAAAAACCCACCTCAAAGTATGGTTTACTTAAACAGTTCGGGTAGATTATTAAACTTATTTATTAATTTTGTTTATATACTATTTTTTAACAAATATTTTGAGAAAGGTGTTTATTTAGATGGAGGTGAAAACAAGACTCTTAAAAAAGGAAATGATTATGAACCATGGCCCTCTCAAGCTGCACACATCTTTGATACACACGAGGATATTCTTGATGAAGATTTTATAATTAAAATGCAACAAGATTACTTAAATTCAGTTGATTTAATAATTAATGATAAAAGATTTAAAGAGACTAACTGGTGGAAAGAGTGTAGGGAAGAGTTTAATAAGATTTTTTTTAGAAATGATAAGATTGATCAAACAATATTGAAAAATTTTAGAAATAATATGGACACAAAAGCAGAGATACTAAATGATCAAAATTTTCTCAAAAAAACTAATATTGAGAGAATTAATAAAGTTAAATCCTTACTATTAATTAATCTTTATCACAAATTATCAGAAAACGTTTCTTTAACAACTCTTAGATCTGCTTCTGATAGTAAAGTTGGAGAAAATCTATGTTTAAATTATCGCGGTCAAAGATTAAATCAAAGAATTTTAAGGTATGCCTATTATGTTTCCCAAATTAAATCCAACACCGATATGAAAATAGAGGATAAAAATTTAATTTTAGATATTGGCGGCGGTTATGGAGGTTTGTCCAGAATGCTCAAGAATACCTATATAAATTCAACCTGTGTAATAATAGAACTACCCGAACTTTGCATGTTGTCTTCATATTTTCTTAAAAGCAATTTCAATAATAAGAAAATCGGAACCTTTGAAGATTTTAAGGATAAAGAAAAGATAGGTTTAGAAGACTTAAAAAGTTATGATTTTGTAATACTAACTCAAAATTTTATGGACAAATTTAAGGATGAAATTTTTGATATAATAATTAATACCACATCTTTAGGTGAAATGACCGATGAAATGCAAGATTACTACATAAAAAATATTGAAAGATGTTCTAAACACTATTTTTATAGTGTTAACAGAAAAGATAAAAGGCATGAGAAGTATAACTCAAGAGGTTTTTATGATTTTACTTTTAATTACAGGTGGAATGCTCTTGTTTATAAATTTACACATACTTACCATATTGAATTTCTTGGAAAAAAACACAAAGGTTTATCATGATTTTAGGTTTAATTCCTTCAAGACTTAACTCTAAAAGATTAAATGAAAAACCATTACTTGAAATAGATAATTTACCAATTGTTGTGCATGCTTACAAAAGAGCTTTGTTATCTAAAAAACTTGATGATGTGATAGTTTGTACTGATCACATTAAAATTAAAAACGTAATCGAAGATTTTGGCGGAAAGGCAATTTTAACTTCAAAAAAACACAAAAATGGTACAGAAAGAATTTACGAAGTTGCAAAAAAATTTAAGAAAAAATTAGAATTAATTATTGATATACAAGGAGACCAACCTTTAATTGACCCTAAAGCTATTGATAAAACTATAAACTTTCATAAAAAAAACAAAAAATTTGATATCGTATTACCAAGCATGCCTATAAAATTTAATCAAGATAATACCAGTCTTGTCAAAACTACTTTTTCCAAAAAGGGAGAAATCATTTATTTCAGCAGAGCAAAAACTCCTTTCGATTATAGGAGAAAAAAAATTACTTACTATAAAAACCTATCAATAGTTTCATTTAAACCAAGTGCATTAAAAAAATTTTATTACTCAAAAATGGGAGAAATTGAAAAAATTGAAAACATAGAGCTGATGCGAGCTTTAGAAAATAATTTAAGATTAGGAACTTTTGTAATTAAAGGATCAGATTTTGCTGTAGATATACAAGCAGATTTTCTTAGAGCTGTTTCCGTAATGAGAAAAGATAAAACAAGAAAAATGTACTAAGTCTTTATTATTTTAGATTAATGAAAAAGTTTGACACAATAATTTTTGATTTAGATGGAGTATTAGTTGACTCAAAAATTAATATGAAAAAGTCATGGCAAAAAGTAAAAAAAAAAATGAAATTAAATCAATCATTTAACGATTATTTTAACTTTATAGGCTACCCATTTGAGAAAATTCTAGAAAAAATTGGAATTTTTCATAATATATCGAATATCAAAAGAGCTTATTCACAGCAATCGTTAAATAATATAAAATTTGTTAAAAAATATAAAGATATTCTTAAAACAATTCAAATTTTAAAAAAAAAAAAAATTAAGCTAGCAATAGTAACATCAAAAGATTATGTGAGAGCAAAAAAGATTTTAAAAAGATTAAAAATTCCAATCAGAGTTGTTATTTGCCCAAAAAGAAATTTAAATGGCAAACCATCTCCAGACCAAATACTTGTTGCTTTAAAAAAACTTAATTCAATAAAAAAAAATACTTGTTACATTGGAGATATGTTTGTAGATTATAAAACTGCAAAAAACGCAAAAATAAACTTTATATTTGCAAATTATGGATATGGTAAAAAAAAATCTATTTACAATAAGATTATTAGAAAACCTAAGGATGTTTTAAAATTTACGGCATGATAAACAATAAAACAATATTAATTACGGGTGGAACTGGATCGTTTGGGAGAAATTTGCTAAATTATTTGCAAAGTCGCTTTAAACCCAAAAAAGTTATTATCTATAGTAGAGATGAATTAAAACAAAGTGTGATGATGTCTGAGTTTAAAAAATTTCAATTTGCATTGAGATTTTTTATTGGTGATGTCAGAGATTTTTCAAGATTAAATCTTGCTATGCAAGGTGTTGATATTGTTTTTCATGCTGCAGCACTAAAAAACGTTCCATTAGCAGAATATAATCCATTTGAGACTATAAAAACTAATATTATAGGCGCTCAAAATGTAATTGATGCAGCTTATCAAAACAAAGTAAAAAAAGTTTTAGCCTTAAGCACTGATAAGGCGTCTTCCCCAGTAAATATTTATGGAGCTACCAAACTAGCTTCAGATAAATTGTTTATTGCTGCAAACAATTATAAAGGAAAAAATCCAACTCAATTTAGTGTGGTAAGATATGGAAATGTAATGGGTAGTAGAGGATCAGTGATACCAATATTCAAGAATTTCTCTGAATCAGACTATTTACCTATAACTGATAAAAGAATGACAAGATTTAATATTTCATTAACAGAAGCTGTGAAATTTGTATTAAGTTCATTAAAAATAATGTGCGGAGGTGAAATTTTCGTGCCAAAAATTCCGTCTTTTAAAGTTACAGATTTAGCAAAGGCGATGTTTCCAAATAAAAAATTAAAAGTTGTTGGAATGAGACCCGGGGAAAAACTTCACGAAGAAATGGTTTCTATTGGCGACTCGATTAATACGATAGATTTTAAAAACTTTTATATAATATGCCCTCAATCAGATTTTGTCACATGGAATAAAAAAAAGCATATGCAAAATAAAAAAGGCTCAAAAAATTTTCCAGAAAATATTTCTTACAACAGCGGATCTAACAAAGAATTTTTAACAGTTAAAGATATAAGAAAAATTTTGATTAAAAATAAGTTTATCTAATTATTTTATGCCTTTAATAAATTATGGAAGACAAGCCCTTGACGATAAGGATATATTAAAAGTAAAACAAACTTTAAAATCAAATTTTCTTACACAAGGTCCATTAGTTGAAAAATTTGAAAAAAGGCTAAAAAAAAAACTTAACTCAAAATACTGCACTGTTTTATCTAGTGGGACTGCTGCATTACATTTATTAAGCCTAGCATTAGGTTGGAAGAAGAATGATATTATTATTACAACACCTCTAAGTTTTGTAGCGACTAGTAATTGCATCCTTTATTCAGGTGCTCAACCAGTTTTTGTAGATATTAACGTTAACACTGGAAATATTTGTACAGTCAAGCTAGAAAAAAAAATCAAACAATTAGAAAAAAAAAATAAAACTATCAAAGCCGTAATAGCTATTGACTATGGAGGTTGTCCAAGCGATTGGCCAAAACTGAAATCAATTACAAAAAAAAGAAATATAGCTTTAATAAATGACGGTTGTCATGCACTTGGTTCAAAAATAAACAATAATCAAAAATATGCTATTAAATATGCCGACTTTGTAACATACAGTTTTCATCCGGTTAAGCCAATCACTACAGGTGAGGGGGGCGCTGTAATTACAAATAATAAAAAAATAGATAATTTAATTAAAACCTTGAGAACACATGGGATAGTAAAAAACGAAAAAAAATTTTTATGGCATAACGATATGAAATTTTTAGGATTTAATTACAGGATAACTGATTTTCAATCTGCTCTGGGAATAAGTCAATTAAAAAAAATTGAAAAATTTGTTTCAAAAAGAAAAAAAATTGCTGAAATATATAACAAAGCGTTTAAAAACCAAAAATTTTTTAAAATACAAAGAATACCAGAAAACTATAGTAGCTCTTATCATCTGTATCCTTTAAAAATTGATTTTAAAAAGTTAAATATAAAAAAAAATAATTTCTTTAAACAACTTATAAAATTAGGAATAAAATTACAGGTACATTATATTCCAATATATAGGCACTCTTATTATAAAAAAAAATTTGGATTAAAATATACTCAGTTTTCGTCTACAGAAAAATTTTATAGTGAAATTGTTTCTCTGCCAATTTACTACGATCTTTCATTAAAAAATCAGTCTTTCATAATTAAGTCGATAAAAAAACTTACTTCAAATAGAAAATAGCATTTAAAATTAGATGACAAAAAGTTTGGTATTATCAACTAACAACCCTAATTTTATAAACGATAAAGATATTCTTCTTGCTGGCGAGTGGGTGCTTGAATGTGCAGAAAAAAAATTTGAAAATTTAAAATTTAATATATTTTATTCAAGTGGCCCCCTGAAGAAGCAAAGAATAAAAAATTCTGTAAACTCTGATAAAATTTATCAAAGTATAATTAAAGATTTGTCAACCCAACTTAATTCATTGCACTCAGTAAATTTAAATTTAAGATCGTGGAAGATTTTATTAGGCCATTGGTTGAAGAGGTTTATAGACCTTTGCTATCAAAAAGATTATTTGCTTAGTGAAATATTAAATACTTACGAAATAAGTAAAATTTATGGAATTAAAAACGAAAACTACAAAGCATACAGTAATGATACCTTTGCTATACACCCTAATTCAAGAGATAATTTGTGGAACAATAATCTATTCTTTAAAATTATAAACTTTTATGACTATAAAGTAGAGACAAATTTTACACAAAATTCGAATAATGAAAATCTAGTTAAAGAATATGAAAAATCAGTCAAATATAAATTTCATACAATTAAAAAAACTATTTTTTCTAGTTTAAATCTTCTAAGTTTTTTAAAAAATAAAAATGATTCATTAATAGTTGGAACAAGTTTCCCTTTCATTTATGAAAAATTATTTGAGTTAATTTTTTTTCAAGTTCCACAATTTTATAAATCTAAAGAAATTAATTACGAAAAATATAATCAAGATTTGAGATCAAAAATAAATTTGCTAAACAACAATAAAGAAAAAAATATAGAAAATTTTGTCAGAAAGAACTTACCTGAATTCTTACCATTATGTTTTGTTGAAAATTTTAAAAATATTTTTGAATCTTGTGAAAAAAATCTTCCTTCAAAACCTAAGTTTATAATAACAGGCGTAAGCCATGACTTTGATGAAGTATTTAAATGTTATACCGCAAAGAAAGTTAATGAAGGAACACCTTACTTCACATTACAACATGGCAATACTTATTTTGTTGAAGATTTTGTCCTTAATCGATGTGAGTATGAAACATCAGATAAATTTTTTACATTTGGCTATTCAAAAGAAAATTTTTGTGAAGTATTTGGCAATATAAAAACTCTTGGAAAATCTTTTAATTACAAAAAAAATGGAACTTTAAACTTACTAGCCCCACCTATGTTGGGTCTTTTTTTTCCATACGACAGAAATCAAGAATTTCTTAAATCATTCGAACTTATTTATGAATTTGAAAAGAGAATAAGTCCCGATTTAAAAAATAAAACTTTATTAAGGGTGCATCCTAATTTTTCAACAAATCGAGGTGCATGGTTCAGGAATAAATATTTCAAAAATTTTAGAGACAATCAGATTGATTACGGAGTCAAAAATTATAAGGACTTTATTTCAAATTCAAGAGTAAATTTATTATTCTATGATGGTACCGGTATTTTAGAAAACCTACATCACAATGTTCCCACAATGGCGATCTGGAGTGATAAAACTGAACTGACATATAATCACATTAGAGACGAATTCATAAAAAGATACGATCTTTTAAAAGAAGCTAAAATTATATTTGATGATATGGATGAGATGATTAAACATATTACGAAATACTGGAATAATATTGATGAATGGTGGCTTTCTGAGAAAACACAGAATAGTATAGAAGAGTTTAATAAAAATTTTAATATAAAGACTAATTTTTTCTCACTCCTTAAATTAAAAAAAACAATAAACAAATACTCAAAAATTCGATAACTTCATTTTATGAAATCATTAAAAAAAATTTTTTATATAATTGGAAATAAAAATAAGACAGGTTTATATATTCTTGTATTTTTTAATATATTAATATTTTTTTTGGAATTTTTTTCATTAATATCCATTCCAATTTTTGTTGCGGCGTTATTGGAAAACAAAATACCAGACAACAAATTTAGTAGCTATTTAAGCTTTTTATCACAAGAAAATTTTTTATTATTTTCAACAGTATTTGTAGTTTTAACTTTTACATTGAAGAATTTACTTGTAATTTATAATGCTTATTTTCAAGCTAAATATCTTAAGAATATAAGAGCGTCTTTGTCTATAAAGTTTTTTAATTATTATTTTAACTCAAGCGCGCTTAATAATTTTCAAATAATACCATCTGTGATGGCCAGAAACGTTACAACTGTTGTCCAGGGATTTTATGGGTATTGTGAACATTTAAATAAATTGGCAAGAGAATTTGCCGCATCAATTACAATTGCTGCTATATTATTTATTTTAAATGTTAAGGTAACAGTAATACTAGTTTCAACTTTTTTTGTAATTTCTTTTTTTTATTTACGATATTTAAGACCAAAAATAAAAAAGAAGGCTAAAGAAAACCAGTCCTTAGTTGCAATTTTTAATAAGGTCATCTTTGAAACATTTGAGGCAATTAGAGATATCAAAGTATACCAAAAAGAAAAAATTGTTTCTGAATTATTTAAAAAAAAGATAAATACTTTTGAGAGTAATTTTTTCTTTTTTAGTGTATTTGACAAATTTCCAAGAATAATTCTTGAATTAGTTTCTATTGTTTCAATTTTAATTGTATCTATAGTCGTTTTAAATTACACTGATAATGTTTTTCAGACTCTTCCTTTATTAGCTTTAGTTGTAGTTTCGACAATAAGATTGATACCTGCTTTTAGCGGTATCAGCACAGCTTTTTTTTACTTAAGAGTCTACAAGCCAAATATCGATACTATTTATGATCAGCTAATAGAGATTTCTTCAAATACTGATACAAACAATAAAAAAAATCAACAAAGTATTAAAAATTATAGAGAAGATTTAGATATAAATAAAAATTATTTGGTTGTAGACCAAATCTCTTTTTCTTATGAAAAAGATAAAGCTTTGTTAAATGACATAACTTTAAAAATACCAAAAGGATCTTTTGTTTCGATCATGGGACCATCTGGTTCTGGGAAGACGACCCTGCAGAATATTATGATGGGACTGATTGAGCCAGACAAAGGTAGTATTTTCTTTGAAAATCAAAATATCTTTTCTATTTATAATCAATGGATGAGCAAGATAAGTTATGTGTCTCAAAAAGTTTTTCTTTTTGATGATACTGTAGAGAAAAACATTTGTTTAAATTTTGATGACAGCAAAATAGACCAAGAAAGGCTTGAAAGGGCCATCGAAGTTTCTGAATTAAAAGAAAAAATACATTTACTAAATAACAAAATGGATGAAAATGTTGGTACAGATGGTTTGAAGTTATCTGGTGGAGAGAGGCAAAGAATAGCTTTAGCAAGAGCAATATATAAAAATTCAGAAATATTATTTTTAGATGAGTTTACAAGTAATTTAGATATTCTCACTGAGGAAAAAATAATAAATAAGCTAAGAAAAAATTTTCCACACATCACAATCGTTATGATCACACATAGACCAGAAATGGCAAAAAAAGGTGATATCTTATTCAAGCTTGATAATTAAAATGAACAAAAAACCAAAGAAAATTGCAATTATTAGTTCCTCACCACTAATGATGATGTTGGCTTTAAAATTAAAAAAAGATGGTGAGAATGTTACAGTTTTTGAATCTTCATCGGTAAAAGGTGGCGCCTGGACGTGGTTTAAGGATTATTTAAATAAATATAAAACTTATGTTTCAAGATATACTAACACAATTCATCCTTACAACAAAAAAGAGGCTAGATTTATTAATAGAATGAATAAATACTTAAAAAAAAATTTTAAAATAAAAATAAAAAAAACAAATCAAAAATTTAGTATTAATTACAAGTTTAAAGAAAAATTCATTTATGATTTTAGTGAATTTTATAAGGGCGTATATGCACAAAACGAACTTGACTTCGCAAATGATTTTGTTTCAAAAATCCAAACTTTACCAAACAAGAAGGTTAAGATAAACGAAAAGATGCTATTTGATAAAGTTTTTTTACCCTCATTTTCAGGTGTTAAAAAAATTAAAATTAATAATAAAAAATTATTTCACTCCGAATGCAGAGAGATCGTGAGTGAACATATCTCTATTATTGCTAAAAAATTTAAGTTAAAAAACTTCCATTATTCTCAATTTTTTGATGACTGTTTTGATAGAATCAAAATTGATAAAACAAAAAATTTTTATACTTTAACTGCAAGACTTGATCACTCGATAAAAGGAATAAAAGTTTCAAAATTAAGAAATTCCTATCTTGATAGATTTGCCGAAAAAAAAGATATAATTGATGTGAGATTATCAAAATATCATAACTACTATAGAAATGGACAGCAATTACGAGATTTAAAAAAAGCAACAATGGGATCTAACATAAAGTACGTGGAAACGACACAATTTATGTGTGGCATTTATTCATTAAGAAAAATTTTAAATGTTTAAAAAATACAATAACAATGTAAAACTGTTCCAGTGGCCAGAGCCAGGGTATTGTCAATTTGGTATAGAGAATCCGGTATATTATAAATATAAAAGAAATATAAAAAATCCTTCAGTTTTCAAAATACAAAAAATTGAGAAATTTTTTTCTGAGAAATATAAAACAAAATATGCAATCTTATTCCCTTCGGGAAGAGCCGCAACAAATGTTATTTTAAGACATCATCAATACGACAGATCAAAAATAGTAAATATTCCTTTGTGGACTTCATCGTGTTTGCTTCATTCTCTTACTGCAATTACCAATGTTTCAGTTAAAAATCGCAAGGCTGACTGCATTATAGTAGTCCACAAATGGGGAAACACTTATACTTTAAAAAATAATTATAAAACAAAAAAACAATTAATCATTGATGATTCGGCAGATTGTTTTCCAGGAAAAATATATAAACCTTTTGAAAATAATTCTCATTACGAAATACTATCTTTACCCAAACTTATTGGGTCTTTTTGTGGTGGAATAATTTTGACAAATAAAACAAAATTTTATTTGTACTGCAAGAAACAGCAAATACAAAATAAGATTTTAGGCAAAGCACAATCTGAGAGAAAATATAAATCCACTTTCAAAGATCAAACTAACTTTGATTGGCGCTTTTACGAGTCATTAAATACATCAGTTGATTTTAATTCTGTCGAAAATATTTTTAATTGTTTGTCTAATTATGATCTTAACCTAAATACTATAATAAGAAGGCAAAATTTAATAAAAAAATATTTTAAAAACATGATGATTGATAAAAAAAGGATCGGACCATGTTTAATTTTTGATAAAAAAAAATTTAATAAATTTAAATCTCTTTTAGAGTCAAAACATTATGATTTTACACACAAAGCTTTAAAAGAAAAATATAGAGAATGTTTAATATTTCCAATTCATTTTGGTATATCTGAAAAAAATTTTAAAAAAAAATTGAACAGTTTAATAAAAGCTGAAAAAAGATAAATTTCTGTAATTTAAATAGATAAGAATAAATTCTAAATCTTCAAATGAAAACAAAAAAAAATACTATTCTTATTATAGGTGGTACAGGATTTATTGGTTACAATTTAGCAAAAAAATGTATTAAGAAAAATTTATCAGTATTTAGTTTATCTACTTCAAAACCAAAAAAAATTAGAAAGTTAAAAAAGGCAAAATATTTGATAGGTAATATCAAAAGTTTTTACAGTTTAAAAAAAATTTTAAAAAATATTCAATTTGATTTTGTCGTGAATTGTGGTGGATATGTCGAACACAAGGATAAACAAGAAGTGTATAACAGTCATTATAGAGGCTGCATTAATCTTTATAATTTTTTTAAAAATAAAAATTTAAAATCATTTATACAGATTGGTAGCTCATCAGAATATGGAGACGCTAAAATTCCTCACAGAGAAAATTATTTATGCAAACCCAAAGGGATCTACGGACAGTTCAAACTTAAATCGACTAATTTTTTATTAGAAAAATATAATAAATATAGTTTTCCAGTTACAATATTAAGATTTTACCAACTTTATGGACCGTACCAAGATTTTAATAGGTTTATTCCCCAACTTATTAGGGCAAGCATAAACAGAAAAAGATTTTTGACCTCAAAAGGAGAACAGCTTAGAGATTTTCTTTTTATTGATGATGCAATTGATGGAATAATTAAGTCAATTTCATCAAGTAAGTCAAAAGGAGAAATTGTAAATATTGGTTATGGAACAGCAATAAAGTTAAAAAAAATTATGTCTATAGTAAAAAGAAAAAATAAATTTTTGAACCCAGATTATGGAAAAGTTAAAATAAGAACTGACGAGAAAGTTTCTGTATATCCCAGTATATATAAGGCTAAGAAAAAATTAAATTGGTTCCCTAAAACTTCAATTAAAAAAGGAATACACACAACAAATAAATATTACCTAAAATTATTAAAAAAAAATAATTATTAAATGCCAGACCTTTCAATTTGCATACCTTCGTATAATAGAGCACATCATTTAAATAACTGCCTTAACTCTTTAAAATTGGCAAGTAAAAATAATGAATTGTCATTAGAAGTTTGTGTGTCAGATAATTGTTCAGAAGACGATCTAAATCCAATTATAGATAATTATAAAAAAGATTTAAATTTAATTTATAACAGGAATAAAAAAAATATTGGAATGGGCAAAAATATTTTAAAAGCCGTTTCCATGGCATCCGGTGAGTTTTGTTGGCTTATTGGAGATGATGATGTAATTTTACCAGAAACTTTCAATAAACTTTCAAAGTTAATAAAAACGAACAAAAATGTCGATTTTTTTTACGTAAATTCTTATCATTTAAACTTTAAAGATATAAATAATTTAAATTATCCATTCAACCCAAGAAATATAAATTTTTCAAATTCTAAAAAATTTTCAAACTATAAGCATTCTAAAAAATTGAAATTTTTTGACTTAATTGATCCAGAGAAATCTTTTGAATTTATGTTAAGTTTTTTTTTATGTGTTTTTAGGAGAAGATACTGGAACGAAAATCTCGATGTTATAGATGAAGACAAGATTTCAGATACAGAACTATATTCTAATTTTGATAATACGGCTCCACACACAAAGATTTGGTCAAGAGGTTTTAAAGACAAAATGGCATATTTTATTTCTGAACCATTTACGGCCAACCTACATGGACCAAGATCAGATGATTGGGGCAATTTGTACCCATTCGTTGAAGGAGTAAGAATTCCACAGGTTCTAGATAATTATAGAAAAGATGGACTACCATTTTTTCAATATATTTTATGCAAAAATTTTGCCTTACGAAGGTTGATACCTTCTTTTTTTTATATGATTAAAAATAGAAAAAACTCAAATTTTAAATATACAAATTTAAAAAAAGATTTTTTTTATAATTTAATTTATCCTATGGTATATATCTCGTTAATAACACTGATATTAAAAAGAATTACAAAATTTATTAAAAATTAATTTTATGAAATACAAAATTACTTACGGAAAAAGTGTTCACGGCAATAAAGAAATCCAAGCAGTTGTAAAAACTTTGAAACACTCAACAGCTATGGGAAATAATGTTTTAAAATTTGAGAAAAAAATAGCTAAGTTGTTTAACAAAAAATATTGCGTTATGGTAAATTCAGGCACAAGTGCATTAATGCTTTTAGCTGAGATACTTAAATTAAAAAAAGGAGATGAATTTTTAACACCAATTGTAACTTTTCCATCAACAGTTGTTCCATTTATAAAAAAGGGCTTAGTCCCAAAATTTATTGATGTAGATTTATATAGCTTACAAATTGATTTAGAAAAATTAAAAAAAAATATAACAAAAAAAACAAAAGCAATTATAATTCCCAATCTTATCGGAAATATTCCAGATTGGAAAAAAATTAAGAGTTTTGTTAAAAAAAAGAAAATTATACTAATAGAAGACTCAGCCGATACACTTGGTTATAAAATTAACTCAAAAGCCAACGGTGTAACAGAATTTTCGATTACAAGTTTTTATGGATCTCATATAATAAATTGTGCGGGTACTGGTGGGGCTTTAATGTTAAATGACAAAAAATTATTTTTAAAAGCCAAAGTTTTAAGAAGTTGGGGGCGTCTCTCATCAATACTGAAGGAAGATAATTTAAAAGATAGATTTAATTATAAAATTAATGGAATAGACTACGACAAGAAATTTGTTTTTAGTGAGATGGGGTTTAATATTGAGCCATCCGAAGTAGGAGCATCTTTTGGTTTAATTCAGCTTTCAAAACTTGGAGAGAACATAAAGATAAGACAGAAAAATTTAAAAATGCATTTAAATTTTTTTAAAAAATTTAAAGATTTATTTTATTTGCCTATTGTTAAACAAAATCATAATACCGGTTTATTAGCTTTTCCAATTATTATAAAGGAGAATGCCAAGTTTACCAGAAAAGAATTTCAAATATATTTGGAAAAAAATAAAATTCAAACAAGACCAATTTTTACAGGGAATATACTCTACCATCCTGGATTTAAAAATTTTAAATATAGACTAGGTGAAAAGTTTTTTAAAAACGCACATATAATTTCAAAAAATGGAATTCTTCTTGGTTTACATCAAGGTTTAAAAGCCCAAGACATAGCTTTTATTCACAAGAAAGTTTTAAACTTTCTGAAATCACGCAGAAAAAATTAAGTGAAAAAAAAGTTAAGAATTTTAATTACAGGATCTAATGGATTTGTAGGAAAGAATTTAAAATATTATTTAAAATCAAAAAAAAATCTTAAAGTATTTGTTGATAATAAAAAAAAATATAATTTATCAAAAAATGAAAAATTCAAAAAATTAATTTTATTTTCAAAACCGGATATTATTATTCATCTAGCCTCCAGAACAGTATCAGGTATTAAAAGTCCACGTGAAAACAAATTACAATACGAAAATACATTTAGACCGGTAAAAAATTTATTAGCGAACACCAAGTATTCTAAAAATTTAAGAAAAATTATTTTTACTGGATCAATCGAAGAATATGGTAGAGCCAGAACTCCTTTTAGAGAAAATAGAAAGGCAAAACCAATTTCCTCTTATGGAAAATTTAAGCTTAAATCACTAAAATATATTACCAAAAAATTAAAAAATAAAAAAATAAGTTACATTTGGCTACGACCGTGTTTAATGTTTGGTCCAAACGATAATAAGAGAAGATTTTTAGGTTCAGTATTGAATGGAACCAAGAATAAAGAAGTAGTAAATGTTTTTTTAGGCCACCAAGTAAGAGATTATATGTACATAAATGATTTTAATAAATTTATATATTATCAGTTAATTTACAAAAATTTTTTTGGAAATATCATATTAAATGTTACAAATGAAAATTGGATAAGTTTAAATTGGCTGTTGGAAAGGTTAAATTCTATTACCAAAGGGAAAATAAAGAAGTATTTAAAAATAATTAAAAATCAAGATCAATCTAAATTAATAAATTCTGGCAAGTTATTTAGAAAAAAATTTCCCAATTTTAAATTCACAAATTTTCAAATTGCTTTAAGAAATACGATTAAGGATTATAAAATTTAGATGAAATTATAAAATACAATATGAAATTAAAACAATTTTATAAAAACAAAAAAGTTTTTATTACCGGTCATACAGGTTTTAAGGGTAGCTGGCTTACATCTTGTCTATTAAATTTTGGAGCTAAAGTGATGGGGTTTTCTAAAAAAGATGAAAAAATCTCAAGTTATAAAAAAATTTGTTATCACCAAAAAGTAAATAATATTTACTCTGATATATTGAATTATAAATTACTAAAAAAAAGTATAACTAAATTTAAACCCGATATTATAATTCACCTTGCTGCTCAATCCCTTGTTTCTGAGTCTTATAAGAACCCTTATCAAACTATTGAGACGAATGTGATGGGAACTTTAAATATAATTAATATCTCAAGAAGCATTAAAAGTCTTAAATCCCTAGTAGTAATAACTTCTGACAAGTGTTACCTAAACAAAGAATTTAAAAAAGGTTACAAAGAGAGCGATACACTTGGGGGCGATGATCCCTATAGTGCGTCTAAAGCTTCCGCAGAACATGTATTTAATGCATATGCAAAGTCTTTTTTAAATTATCAAAGAAAATTTGGATTTGCGTCAGCTAGAGCGGGAAATGTAATTGGCGGTGGCGATTGGTCGAAAGACAGATTAATTCCAGATTCCATTAAAAGTATAATAAACAAAAAAAAATTAATTATTAGAAACCCCAACTCTACTAGACCTTGGCAGCATGTTTTAGAACCAGTTTCTGGGTACTTGTTACTTGCTAAAAAATTATATGAAGACAAAAGAAAGTTTTCTGGATCTTGGAATTTTGGACCTTCTATGAGAGAAACGATGAAAGTTAAAAATGTCGTTAAATTATTGTTTGACTATTTAAATGTAAATAAAAACTTTCTTACAAAAAAAGGAAGTTTTAAAGAAGCTAATCTCCTAAAACTAAATTCTAATAAAGCCGTTTTGTTTTTAAGATGGAAAAATAGATGGAATATGAAAAAATCAATTCAAGAAACCGCAAAGTGGTATAAAGATTATTTAGCAAAAAGAAATGTTAAGAAAACATCAGTTACTCAGATAAAAGAATATTTCGATAGTTAACTAAGAGAATGATAGAAGGAGTTAAAATTACAAACCTGAAAAAGATCGAAGATCACAGAGGTAGTGTATTGCCAATGTTAAGATCAGATTCAAAAGTATTCCAATCCTTTGGAGAAATATATTTTTCCACAATATTTAATAACTCAATTAAAGCATGGCATTTGCACAAAAAGGCTGTTTTGAACTATGTGTGCATAAAAGGAAAAGTAAAACTAGTTTTGTTTGATGATAGAAATGAAAGTAGTTCTTATGGTAAATATAGTGAATATATTCTAACTCCAGATAATTATTTTTTAATTACAATACCACCTTTTATATGGAATGGGTTTAAAGGCCTGGATAAATTCGAATCGATAGTGGCTAATTGCATTAACCTTCCACATGATGAAAATGAGATGGTAAGAAAAGATCACGATGATAAATATTTTAAATATAACTGGAAGAGATAAATGAAAGTTGTAATTTTGGCAGGTGGATTAGGAACCAGATTGTCTGAATATACACACTCTATTCCAAAACCAATGGTTAAAATTGGACCTTATCCCATTGTGGTTCATATCATTTCACATTACTTAAAATATGGATTCAACAATTTTATCTTAGCTACAGGATACAAGAGTCATGTATTCAAAAAATATTTTAAAAATTTTAGAAAATCAGGTTTAGAATTTAAAACAAAAATCTTAAAAAAAAATTGTACATTAAATATTCTAGATACTGGTCTTGAAACTTTAACTGGCGGAAGACTTAAAAGAGTTTCAAATTTCATTCCAAAAAATACCAATTTCATGTTCACTTATGGAGATGGGATTTCAAATATAAATTTAAAAAGTTTATTAAAATTCCATATAAAAAATAAAAAACTAATAACTGTTACAGCCGTGAGACCACCAGCTCGATTTGGTGAAATAGTTATTAAGAAAAATAAAGTAACGTCATTTAAAGAAAAACCTCAAACCTCTAATAGCTGGATTAACGGTGGATTTTTTGTAGCTAATTCTAAATTTTTAGATTTAATAAGAAGTGATAAAGAAATTTTAGAAAAATGGCCTCTGGAGAAAGCTACCAGACTTCACGAATTATCAGCCTTCAAACACCTTGGTTTTTGGAAATGCATGGATGTGAAAAGAGATAGAGAAGAACTGGAGAAAATTTATAGAAAAAATAAGTTTAGCTGGTAATTTTTAATTAATTAAATCCAAAACTAATTCGAAAAACTTTCAAAATGAAAAAGAATTCTCATTTAATAAGCATTATAATGAATTGCCATAACGGAGAAAAGTTTTTAGAGCAAAGTATAAAAAGTATAATCAGTCAATCATATAAAAAATGGGAATTAATTTTTTGGGACAATCAGTCTAAAGATAAAAGCGCAGAAATCGTAAAGAATTTCAAAGATCCTAGAGTAAAATATTTCAAAGGAAATAAGTTGGTAAATTTATATGCTGCTAGAAATTTAGCTTTAAAAAAAGCTTCTGGTAAATATATATCTTTTTTAGATACAGATGACATTTGGGACAAAAATTTTTTATCTGCACATTTAAAAAAAATTATTAAAGACAGTTGCGATATTGTTTACTCAAAATTTTTAGTTTTTGAAGAAAGGAAAAAAAGAGTTTACTTAAATTATAAGAAAAATTTAAGATCTGGTTATATTACACAAAACTTGTTAGACAGGTATAATGTGGGAATTGTAGCCGTAATGCTAAAACGATCAATATTTAATAAACATAAATTTGATGGTAAGTATCAAATAATAGGTGATTTTGATTTTTTTATAAGATTAAGCATGAAATATAATTTTTGTTTTTTAAATTTTCCTTTAGCAACTTATAGATATCATAATTTAAGCTTTACCAATCAAAATATTGAAATTTATTACAAAGAATTCAAAACATGGTTTAAAGAAAATGAAAAAAAATTAAAAAAGGAAAAATATAATTTAATTAGACTAAAACTATATTTTTTTAAGATTGGATTTAAAAATTATTTAAACAAA
>CEOQ01042265.1_pt1 | contig 27420 bp, 26 predicted proteins | sample 361351 | NCBI WGS metagenome assembly CEOQ01 (sample SAMEA2619907, study PRJEB7988) | marine metagenome | biome: marine biome (ENVO:00000447); feature: deep chlorophyll maximum layer (ENVO:xxxxxxxx); material: "saline water (ENVO:00002010), including plankton (ENVO:xxxxxxxx)" | depth 60 m | reverse complement strand
CAGAGTTTTGTTATCTGATTTAGGTTTGCGTTCTTGGTAATAATTAATTCCTAAAGAAATTATTGACTTCGCGCCTGGGAGTAGGTCGGACGGATCGGTTCCTCGGATCACTCGGTTTTCATTAAACCAAGGTAATCCAGCCATTTTACCTGCTTGTATCCGTTCAATAGCTATTTTTCTATCTTCAGCAAAGGTCTCAGATGACGTTATATTACATAGGTCAAAGTTTAGCTCAATAGCCTCATTCTTGACGATCTTTGTCAATTCTTTTTTGTTCATAGAAATTTCGATAAATCTAACTGAGGGTCGATAAATCTATATATTTTGCTAGATGTTTTCATGTTGATATACGCCGTCGTATTCTTGTTGTGTTGGTGCATCTAACAACATAAAGACGAGTTGCATAACACGAGCATTCTTCTGCATATCATATCCGTTAGGGTGATATACATTTATTAAGGCTTGTGATCGACCAGTGTATCCTGCGTCCCACACTGCAGTATGGATAGCTACTCCACTTCGCAATAGACTGGATCGAGGACGTCCAAGAGCCATAAGGTTCAATGGTAACGATACGATTTCATTGAAAGTTATAAGAAAAGAGCCCGTTGGAAGATGTAACCAGTTTTCTTCGTCGAATGAGAGATTTGAAGTTTCCGATACCTTTCTGTCGTTGGGTATTTCTCCAACTCTCCCGGGTGTCTCTAGAGTGGCAACACAGTTCAACGTTAGATCGAAACCGTTCGGTTGTATCTGTTCATCTATCGACAGATATGAATGAATCAACGGGGGTGACCCGTCGATGAGTCTTAATATGCTTTGGTTGCTGAGGATTCCTGTCATTTAAACAACCGTACTCGAATAAAAAATATCTCGGAGACAATCTTATACTATCTCCGAGACTTTTATATCAGGTTTTTTGATTTGGTTAGTCGTGCATGAAATCTTGTATGTCAGCAGGTAGTGGTTCGTACTTGGGTATTTCCGTTACTACAGCCTGTGTCGTCAGGATCATTCCAGCAACGCTGCCAGCGTTTTGAAGGGCACTTCTGGTTACTTTTGCTGGATCAATGACTCCTTTGTCTACGAGATTTGTGTATTCTCCTACTTCTGCATCAAATCCCCAATCAGCCTTACCTTCTCGAACATGTTCCAGAACGACTTCTCCGGAGTATCCGGCATTTTGGGCTATTAGCATTAATGGGGCGCCCAGTGCGCTTTTGACAATTTTAACGCCAAGAGATTCTTCTCCAGTTAGTTGATTTTCAAGTTGATCAAGCACGTGTTCAGCCCGGACTAGAGTTACCCCACCGCCTGGCACGATTCCTTCCTCTACCGCTGCTCTAGTAGCTGAGAGGGCGTCTTCTGTTCTGGATTTACGCTCATTTAACTCTGGTTCGGTAGCAGCCCCAACTTTGATTACCGCCACGCCGCCAGCCAGTGCTGCAAGCCTCTCTTGAAGTTTTTCCCTATCATAGTCAGAGGTTGTGTCTTCTATTTGGACGCGTAATTGACCTACACGCCCGTGTATATCATCTGAAGAACCAGTCCCTTCGACTATGGTCGATTCATCTTTAAGACAGACGATTCTTCTCGAGCTACCCAAATGGTGTAGTTCAACGGAATCTAGAGATAAGCCTGTGTCACTACTGACAACTGTTCCTCCTGTCATGATTGCTAGGTCTTCCAATAATGCTTTCCTGCGGTCGCCAAATCCTGGTGCCTTGATAGCAACACAGCTGATGGTTCCACGCATTTTGTTAACCACCAATGTGGAGAGTGCCTCGCCTTCGACATCTTCGGCAATTATTACTAGTGGTTTACGATCGCCTTGGGCTATTTTCTCCAGGGTTGGCACTATGTCATTGGCTGCTGATAGTTTTTGGTCAGTTATTAGATATCTGGGTTCATCCAAGACTACTTCCATGCGCTGAGCATCTGTTACGAAGTGTGGTGATAAATATCCTCTATCCAATCTCATGCCTTCGACGATTTCTAACTCGTCTGTGAGGGTTTTTGATTCTTCAATAGTTATGACACCTTCTCTGCCAACTTTGTCCATCGCTTCAGCGATTAGCTGGGCAATCCCTTCTTCGTGAGCAGACAGAGCAGCTACTTTAGCAACTTGCTCTTGATTTTCTACAGCAGTTGAAATGTTCCGAATTTCAGTCACAACGGCTTCTACCGCTTTATCTATGCCGGATTTTAGAAAGACAGGACTAGCGCCAGAGGCTACGTTTTTGAACCCTTCGTTGACGATTGCTTTGGTTAGCACCACAGAAGTGGTAGTTCCATCACCAACAACGTCGTTGGTTTTCGAAGCGGCTTCTTTAACCAGTTGTGCGCCCATGTTTTCGTATGCGTCTGGCAGGTCGATTTCTTTAGCGACAGTTACCCCGTCACTACATACAACCGGAAGAGCCCATACGCGAGCGAGTAACACATTTCTTCCGCTGGGTCCCAATGTAAGCCCTACAGCCTTTGCTAGTTCGTCTACGCCTTTCATTAAACTGCTTCGAGCTGCCTCGTCAAAAATTAACTGTTTTTCTGCCATAATATGAGCCTCCGAGATTCTTTAAGTAAGCTAGCTTAAGTGCGAGGGTGCACTGCAAGTATTTTATATACGATTCCGACTAATAAATATGCGATAATCTGCATTTATTGTCAACAGTGTAACATTTCTGGTGTTATTTGTAGCAGGTTCAGTCTGTTTCATGAATGACAGATGGTAGATGTCGCGAATTAATAGGGGCGCTCCATTTCTTAGTAGCGGTTTCAAATATTTTTGATGTGGAGATGTCCCTTATTTTTATACCTGAAACCGGATGAACTAATGTTGGAGCTATCTCTGAAAGTGGTAAGCATACGAAAGACCTTTCTATTATTCGAGGGTGAGGGATTTGAAGGTCTGGCATTGAACTTGATATAACTTGATCTCCGTAGAATAAGATATCAATGTCTAAAGATCGGGGGCCATTTCTAAACGATGGTTCTCTTCCAAGCATAGACTCGATTGATTTGACTACAGACAGCAAATCTATCGGTTTCATAGATGTGCGAATTCTGATTGCACAGTTTAAAAAATATGGTTGGTTCGAATAACCCCAAGGTTCAGTCTCGTATATTGATGAACACTCTTTAAACTCGATCTCAGATTGGGACGATAACGCAGATATTCCGTTGGTGATATTACTTAATCTATCGCCCAGATTGGACCCTAGCCCTAAATATACATTTAGTCTGCCCAATTCACTGGTCTCCAGTTTCTGACTATGGCATCGGTCATCTTTGATACTCGAGTCATTGCTTTGACATCATGCACTCTGATGATATCTGCTCCATACGTTATAGACAACGCGACTGTTGCCGATGTACCTTCAATACGCTCTTCGACCGGGAGATCTAGAATTCGTCCGATTGTGGATTTTCTTGAGGTGCCTATTAATACAGGGCTCTCTAAGCCCTGTAACTCGGTTAATCTACTTAATATTTCTAAGTTGTGCTCGGCGGTTTTTGCGAACCCTATACCGGGGTCTAGTATGATCTCTGTATCCGGTACACCGGCTTTGATAGCTTGCCGCTTGCATATTCGAAGATGACTTATTACAGCGGATACCACATCTTCATAATCTGGGGACGGATCATTATGCATAAGAACTATAGGAGCTTGATATTGAGCTGCTACCGAAAGAATTTCAGGGTCGGCAGTTCCTCCCCATATATCGTTAATTATTGATGCACCTGTGTTCAAGCATTGTCTAGCTACTTCGGATTTGTAGGTGTCTATGCTTATAGGGATGTTTACCTTTGTTGCTACAGCACTGACAGCTGGAAGTAAGCGGTCAATCTCTTCGGACTGGTTTACTGGCGTATGGCCTGGCCTAGTAGATTCTGCTCCCATATCGAGTAAATCTGCTCCTTCTGATTCAAAACGCTGAGCCTGATCTACTATCATTTCAATGTTGGAGCCGAGTCCGTCACCAGAGAAGGAGTCAGGGGTGATATTTATGATTCCCATCACGTATGTTCTTGATCCCCATCGGATTGGTTCATTATTTGCAACTCTAAGGTCCGATATTCTTGTCAATTTGATTCCCTAGTACTTAATTGATTTCGTTTCTTGAATGATTTTCGCATTGTACACCGCAGGCTCTTTACCTTGCACCGCTTGAGGAGTGTTTGCTAGCATGTCCGTAGAGCCTACTGAATAAGGATTCGTGATGTCGCAGAACGATAGAAGTATAGACGCCAAGATTAATGATCTCAACAAATTGAGAGAGCAAGCCCATAAAGGAGGAGGTCAGACGAGAATCGATCAGCAACATGGTCGAGGTAAATTGACAGCCAGAGAGCGATTGGTCGCCTTTATGGATGAAGGAACCTTTCAAGAGATAGATTCTTTTGTCACTCATAGGACAACCGATTTTGGGCTTGCGGATCGACAGTTTCTGGGAGATGCAGTGGTTACGGGATACGGTAAGGTGGATGGTAGACAGGTATTTGCTTTTGCCCAGGATTTTACCGTGTTTGGAGGATCGTTATCAGAGGTAGTAGGTCAAAAGATTTGCAAAGTTATGGATATGGCCGGCAAAACAGGTTGTCCAATAGTGGGGTTAAACGATTCTGGAGGAGCTCGGATACAGGAAGGGGCTTCTAGTTTAGCAGCATACGGAGATATATTCCTAAGAAATACACTTTACTCCGGTGTTATACCTCAAGTATCCGTAATACTGGGGCCATCCGCCGGTGGAGCAGTGTATTCTCCTGCTATAACAGATTTTATATTTATGGTTAAGGGAATTGGGCAAATGTATATCACTGGCCCCGACGTAGTGAAGGCTGTTACTGGCGAACAAGTTACCCACGAGGAGTTAGGAGGAGCTGACCCGCATTCCACCCGAAGTGGAGTTGCTCATTTTGTGGCTAGTAGTGAAGAAGCTTGCCTAGGCGACGTCAGAAGACTTTTAGGTTTTTTGCCTTCTAATAATCTCTCTGATCCGCCGAAGTATGACGCTGGCGATATACAGTCTGACCCCGAACTTCGATATATAGTCCCGGACGAATCTAATAGGCCATATGATGTTAGGGCGGTGATTAATAGAATAGTAGACGAATTAGACTTTATGGAAGTTCAAAGCGATTATGCCCAAAATGTAGTGGTGGGATTCGCTAGGATGAATGGGTCCACTGTAGGGATAATTGGTAATCAGCCGGCTTATTTAGCAGGAGTACTGGATATTAATGCATCTTCTAAAGCAGCTAGATTTGTTAGATTTTGTGACTGTTTCAATATTCCTCTCGTCACTCTGGTAGATGTTCCTGGATTTATGCCAGGTGTTGATCAAGAATACGGAGGCATTATAAGACATGGAGCTAAACTTATTTATGCATATGCTGAGGCTACAGTTCCTAAGATAACCGTCATATTGCGCAAGTCTTACGGCGGGGCTTATATCGTTATGAGTAGTAAACACCTGCGGTCAGATATCAACCTTGCATGGCCTTCAGCTGAAATAGCTGTTATGGGTCCTGACGGGGCCGTTAACATAATATACAGGGACGAAATCTCCAGGTCAGATGATCCTGAGTCTACCAGGAAAGAGTTGGTGGAAGATTATCAGCATCGGTTCACTAATCCGTATACAGCCGCTAATAGGGGCTATATTGATGACGTAATCGACCCTGCTGAGACACGGATGCGTATTATAGACGCTCTTGATATGTTGGCTAGTAAAAGAGAAACGTTACCTGCTAAAAAACATGGTAATATTCCATTGTAGATAATAACAATTCATAAATCATTGTTATACTGGCCTTTACTGTTAACTGATACTCAGATAGTCACTGGATTGATCATGCAATTTGGAATTTTCGATCAGCTACCTCGTGGAACCGAACAAACATCCAGTACAAGGTATCGTGAATTTATAGATCAATGCACGATAGCCGACACAGTGGGATTTGACTCAGTATGGATGGCCGAATATCATTTCAACCCCAGATTCTCGGTAATGCCGTCCCCTCTACTTGTGGGAGCTGCGGTTGCCAGGTCTACTAGTAATATTTGCATCGGCACAGCGGTGAACTTACTACCGCTGCATCATCCCGTGCGTTTGGCAGAAGAAGTTGCAACCCTCGACATTATTTCAGGAGGTAGGGTTCTATTTGGAGTCGGCAGGGGGTCTAATCCAGAGCATTATTCTGGTCTAAGTGTAAATGTTGATGAGGCTAGATCGAGATTTCTTGAAGGGTTACAAATAGTTAAAGCATCATGGTCAGATAAAAACTTAAATCACGAAGGCCAATATTATTATATTCAGGATTTAGCAGTCGAGCCTAAGCCGATTCAGAAACCTTATCCTCCGATTTATGTTGCTGCTAACAGTGTTGATACATTTCCAATTGTAGGAGAACTTGGACATAATATTTTGGTCACTCCATTGATTATTGGGACACAAGGTGTAGTGGAGAACCTCTCAGTTTATAGAAAGTCTCTTGAAGATAATGGGCATAGTCTTGAAAACGTTCAAATAATTCCCACTTTAGCAGCCTGCGTTTCGGAAAGCCGTAATAAATCCAGGGAAGTGCTAGGCGCGAGCATAGATAATTATTTAAGTGTGTTGAAGTCCGGACAATCTCGAAGGTCTAGCCGGGCTCTGGAGCTTACCTCAGAGGTGATACTTAACGATTACGCTATCGTTGGTGATCCCGAAGAATGTATAGACCGTATCGAGCAGTTAAAGGAATCAATGGGATGCCAGGGAGTTCTGTTCTGGCAAAATATTGGTGGATTGGTTCCTCATGAGGATCTGAAGCGTTCTATGGAATTATTCTCCAATAAGGTTTTACCCCATTTTAGGTAGAGTCAACCCATACATGTGTAATCGATATGTGATTGGAAAGGTGAATATATGACTCTATTCGACCATGCACGAGATTTGATGAATCGCACTATTGCGCCTTTGCCGGAGCGCATGCGGCCTCTAACTTTTGATGACCTAGTTGGGCAAGAACATATTCTAGGTCAAGGCAAGATATTGCGATCTGCTATAGATTCTGATAGATTGCCATCCATTATTTTCTGGGGTCCTCCAGGGACAGGTAAAACCAGTCTGGCTCGCCTACTTGCTAGTGTTACTAAATCTCATTTTGAGGCCTTGAGCGCGGTAACATCCGGAGTGTCGGATTTACGAAGACTTATAGGAGAATCAAGAGATAGGCTCTCTATGTATGGGACAAAGACAGTCTTGTTCATTGATGAGATACATAGATTCAATAAATCTCAGCAGGACGTGATATTACCTCATGTCGAAGATGGAACTGTAACACTTGTGGGTGCAACTACTGAGAATCCTTCTTTCGAGGTTAATGCGCCTTTGTTGTCCCGATGCAGAGTATTTACTCTTGTAGCTCTGGATACCCAATCTCTTGAGATACTTGTGCGCAGGGCGCTCGTTGACAGTGAACGTGGGCTAGGGCTCATGAAAGCGCAGGTCTCAGACAAAGCTATTCAACATCTTCTTAGTTATTCGAACGGTGATGCCCGCGTTGCATTAAACGCGTTGGAAATAGCAGTAACCAGCTCTTCTGAAAGTGAGGATGGTTCAAGATTTATCGATGCTGATGCGATGTCTGAAGCTTTGCAACATCGCTCTGCTAATTACGACAAGTCAGGGGATTCACATTATGACACTGTTTCGGCCTTTATTAAATCTGTAAGAGGATCTTCACCTGACGGAGCATTGTATTGGCTTGCTAGAATGATTGATGCCGGAGAGGATCCCATGTTTATAGCTCGGCGCTTGGTTATTTCAGCAGCTGAAGACGTAGGACTGGCTGATCCCAATGCTTTAATAATTGCTACTGCTGCTCAGCAGGCACTCCATCTTATCGGTATGCCAGAAGGTAGAATTATTCTTGCAGAAGCGACGGTTTATTTGGCTTCTGCTGCCAAAAGTAACTCTGCCTATGTTGGATTAGAAAAAGCCTTAGAGGACGTCAGAAATTTACCTTCTGAACCAGTTCCAATGCATCTCAGGAATGCGGTTACAGGATTGATGAGAGACTTGGGGTATGGCCATGGATATAGGTATGCGCATGATTATGAGGAAAATTTTGTTGAACAAACCTACCTGCCGGAAAATGTAGCAGATGCTCGTTATTATCAACCCTCTGAAAATGGCGACGAACATGATAAGGCCCTTAGATTGCGTCGCCTTTGGGAAGAAAATGCTGATTCAAGATAGGGCTTTGATAATGTCTGCTGAGGTTACTACATCAGCTTGCCGTGGGAAGATTTTCTTCATTAAGAAATCGTGTACCTCAGGGTCTGTATCAGCGCAGCAGTCTTCTACTATTATTATGCCGTAATCTGAATCGGCTGCGAACCTGGTTGTCGATAATACTACGCCGCTTGTTGCGTAACCTAGAAGTATTATGGTGTTGATCTGGTTGGCCCTGAGTGTCATATCCAGATCTGTCCCATATAACGCATTTACCCTGTGTTTTCCTACTACCACCTCTCCATTTATTGGAGATACCCCTGGGTGTATCACTTCAATTGGATCTGAGACCGCTGGCTGGCCGGAATTTTTCCGCTGACTGAAAGTCTTGTTCCGATCACTTATTTCTATATAACCCGGTCGAAATACCGTGGCGGAGTAACAGATTAGCATGCCCGAATGTCTTGCGGCTTTCTGCACTTCTTGAGTGTTGTGCAAAACGTTTCTTTCAATAGAGTGAGGGATCGTGCCCATCATATCTTTGTAGAAATCCGCGATTATTAGTGCAGTGGAACTAATATTGATTCTGTCATCCGACATCAGTTATCTGGTCTCCTTATGTTTGTATAAATAGTCCGGTTATTTGGAGTTCTATCCCAAAGAACCGACAACTTTGGATGTGATTGCCAGAGCTTGATCAATATCAGATCCTGTTATATGGCGGTGTGTAACCATGCGTATAGAGTTAGGTCCTGGCGAGCTGACCAAAACGTCCTGCTCCTTTAACGCGTTTATTACTTCTGCTGCTGAACCAACTGAAGAGTCTATATCAAATATCACTATGTTGGTACTGATGCTTTCCGGATCGACGTTTAGTCCCTCGATGTTAGCTATACCAGTGGCCAATTGTTTTGCGCTAGCATGGTCATCAGCGAGCCTATCAATCATATTATCTAACGCGACCAATCCTGCAGCGGCAAGCACTCCCGCTTGTCGCATACCTCCTCCTACCATTTTTCTCCATCTCAGGGCTTCCCTGATGAATTCTTTGGAACCGCATAAGACCGACCCAACAGGACAGCTCAGCGCCTTGGATAAACAGAATGAGACGTCATCGACATCCTTTGTAAGTTCTGTAACTGGAACTTCTAGAGCAACTGCTGCGTTAAACACCCTAGCTCCATCTAGATGGACTTTTGCTCCTGCAGAATGTGCAATTTTAGAAATTTCCGAGGTCTGGCTGGGTGTGAGCACGCCCCCACTGCATCGGTTGTGTGTGTTTTCCAAACACACTAGTGTACCTGGAGCAGTATGGATGTTTCCTTTCGGGCGGATTGATGAAGCAAGTTCATGAGGATTGATTTCTCCTTGGTCCCCATTAGCAATGAGTCTAATTTGGACTCCTGCTAATCCAGAGGCACCTCCAGATTCATTCCAAAAAATGTGGGCTTGGTCACCCATGATAACTTCATCGCCTCGGTCACAGTGAGCTAATATCGCGACCAAGTTGCTCATAGTTCCGCTTGGCATAAGTAAACCAGCTTCCTTACCAAGTAGATCTGCGGCTTTTTCTTGCAGAAGATTTATAGATGGGTCTTCTCCATATACATCGTCTCCAACTTCTGACTGGGCCATTGCTTTACGCATTTCATCAGTTGGTTTAGTGACTGTATCGCTTCTCAAATCTATCAAATTAATACTTCCTTATATAGACGAAATTTGTTGTACTATCTGTGGTATGGAGGATAAAGATTGCGGCACATTTTATCAGGAATCCTTGCTAAACACTACCGACTGTGATTAAGATTGGTGTAATTAGGTAGGAGCGATTTATGCGTCAAAGTGCGGTTTCTTTTGAGGCAAATGGGCTTAAATTTGAAGGAGTATTAGCTACTCCAGATGATTTGAGTGGAGATGTCCCGGGTGTAGTAGTGTGTCATCCGCATCCATTGTTTGGTGGCAACATGCACAATAATGTGGTATCTGCTGTAACTTATCACCTATCGACGATGGGGATCGCAACTCTGAAGTTCAACTTTAGAGGGGTAGGAAATAGCGAAGGAGAGCACTCCAAAGGGGAACTGGAATATCAAGAAGTGGTAGCGGCTCAAAAACTACTTTCTGAATGGCCTGGAATAAATTCGAAGAAAATAGGTATTGTTGGCTACTCATTTGGTACGCGGGTTATATTAAGGCACCCGCAACTGCAAAAATCTCCGAGAGCTTTTGCTTTTATATCCCCTTCCATTGAAGCGCTTGAAGAATCGACTTTAAAGAATGATAAAAGGCCTAAATTTGTCATATCAGGTACAAGGGATAAATTACTCCAATCCGATAAATTAACTGAAGTATTAAATCAATTTGTGAATCCTCCTACAATAAGATCTATAGAGGGAGCAGATCATTTCTGGGCCAATATGGAAGATTTGGCCGTAGAGCCAGTATCTACATTTTTTTATGAAAATCTTGCCTGATATCTTAAGACCCGCACGTGGATACATGTCTACTTCTTCTGCTTATCATTGGGCCGTTGCGCAAGGTGCTGGAGTGGTCTTAGCACTAGACCAATTTACTAAGTATCTAGTGCAACATTTCATCCCATGTGATGCTGGTATGATTTGTAGGGTTTCCATACCTTCAGAAGGTTTCGCTCGGATTACACACATTCATAATAGCGGAAGTATATTTGGGCTTTTTTCAGGTAATAACATCCCATTAATTTTTGTCTCTTTTGTTGGGGTATGCGTACTACTCTACATATACAAGATCCAAATAAAACCTAATAATTGGTTTAGGTTGAGTATAGCATTACAAATCGGAGGGGCACTGGGCAACGTCACCGATCGTATCCGAATCGGGCATGTCACAGACTTTATAGATATTGGTGTGTCTTCATGGAGATGGCCCGCCTTCAATATCGCTGACGCCTCAATCATCACAGGCTTATGTCTCTTGGTGTGGACTATCCTTCTTGTAGAAAGGGAAAACCATGATGATCATTCTGAACCATTGGTATAATTAATCTGTCAGAACAAGTGGGGATTGTTTGGGGCCCAGGTTTCTGTACATCCAGATCTACAAGGTTTCAGAGCATTATTATGGATGGGATTAATCATCAATATATAGTTAATGATTCCGGGAAGAGGTTAGATTCTTTTCTTGCCGATCAGGAAAAATCTACTACCCGTAGTAGGCTGCAGACTCTGATTGAGTCTGGGTATGTGACTGTGAATGGATCCACTGCGAAACCCTCATACAAAGTGAAATTAGAGGACATAGTACATATTAGCATTCCTGAGCCCAGTCCTACCGATATAATCCCACAGGCTATCCCGATTTCTTTTATTTATCAGGATGACCATATAGCGGTTGTTGATAAACCTCACGGTCTCCCAGTTCATCCTGGACCAGGACATCCTGATGGAACTCTAGTCAATGCACTTATGGCACATTGTCCCGATATAGTAGGAGTGGGCGGAGAGGTGCGACCAGGGATAGTACATCGCTTGGACAAAGATACTTCTGGTCTGATAATGGTGGCTAAAACACATGAAGCACATCAGAATTTATCTGCTCAAATTAGCAGTAGAAATGTTGACAAGGGGTATCTTGCCTTGTGCAGAGGCTTGCTGGCTACTGATGAAGGCGAGATTGATGCACCTATAGGAAGAGACCCGTATAACAGGAAACGGATGGCTGTTGTTGAAAACGGTCGGAACGCCAAGACCATGTACACCGTATTGGACCGCTTGGAGAGTTATACATACTTAAGTCTGAAACTAGAAACGGGAAGAACGCACCAAATAAGAGTTCATATGGCTTATCTCACTCATCCGCTAGTAGGAGACAACGTGTATGGCAGAAGTAGTAGTGTTGTATCACGGCATTTTCTGCATGCAAACTACTTGGCATTTCGGCACCCAACCACAGGAGAACCTGTCTCATTTCATTCTCCTCTGCCAAAAGATCTCTCAGATGCACTAGAATCGATAAAGGCCAATTTAGGGTAGGCGTTATAGCTTCAATATGATGGCATATAACTCACCTTCTAGTCATGTTCATATGCTAGAATGTTCGCAGGCTATTACCCTTCGGGTGTGCTCACTAAATTGATAGGATTTTATAAAGAATTTTAATGTCTATTCCAGACAATTCCGCATCGGATTTCATTAGAAATATCATTTCTAATGATATTAACTCAGGAAAGTTTGATTCCTCGATTATCACACGGTTTCCTCCGGAGCCCAATGGGTATCTTCATATTGGACATGCTAAATCAATTTGTCTTAATTTCGGAGTTGCGAACGAATATGGAGGGATTTGCCATCTGAGGTTTGATGACACTAATCCCACTCGAGAAGATGTTGAATATGTTGAATCCATCAAAACGGATGTTAAATGGCTAGGCTACGACTGGCAAGATCATCTGTATTTTGCTTCTGATTATTTTGACCAACTTTACGACTTCGCTGTTGTGTTGATAGAAAAGGGATTGGCTTATGTAGATAGTCTTTCGGCCGATGATATTCGGAGATATCGAGGGACACTGACAGAACCAGGCCAAGACAGTCCATATCGTGATAGATCTATCGAAGATAATCTAGCCTTGTTCGAACAGATGAAGAAGGGACAGTTTGAAGATGGGACACATGTTCTCAGAGCCAAGATAGATATGGCGTCACCAAACTTGAATCTACGTGACCCGACCCTATATAGAATACGTAAAATGCCACATCACAGGACAGGGGATATATGGAAGATATATCCGATGTATGATTTCGCCCATAGCCTGTCTGATTCTATAGAGGGAGTTACTCATTCATTGTGTACTTTAGAGTTTGAAGATCATCGTCCTCTGTACGACTGGTTTCTAGATGTTTTACAAGTACACCGTTCCCAACAGATAGAATTTGCTCGACTAAATTTGAGTAATACGGTAATGAGTAAACGCATGCTGAGAGATCTGGTTGAAAACCGACACGTCAGTGGTTGGGATGATCCTAGGATGCCTACTATATCTGGTCTTAGAAGAAGAGGATACACTCCGGAAGCTATAAGAATGTTTTGTCATGAGATCGGTATCGCTAAACGAGATACTGAAGTCGAATCGGCTCTACTCGAACATTGTCTTAGAACTAATCTAAATCTAACAGCTCCGCGTGTTATGGGTGTTATTGATCCTGTAAAAGTGGTTTTGATAAATTATCCAGAAGATCTGGTAGAAGAGTTTGATGCTGTAAATAACCCTGAAGATCTTTCTATGGGCACCCGTAAGGTGCCTTTTTCAAGAGAACTTTTTATAGAACGTGAAGACTTTATGGAGACCCCTTCATCTAAATTCTTTAGGCTGGCACCCGGTAAAGAAGTTCGTCTCAGGGCTGCTTATTATATAACGTGTGTTGACGTGATTAAAAATGTTGATGGCCTAATAACGGAAATACACTGCACTTACGACCCTGATTCACGTGGAGGATCATCACTGGATGGTCGTAGAGTCAGGGGGACTCTACATTGGGTATCCGCAAAGCATGCTATAAAGGCTGAGATACGACTTTACGGTGATCTATTCGTAGATACTACTGATGGAGATAATGGCGGATTATTGACTGACAGACTTAATCCGCATTCGCTCACCGTAATGACCGAATGCTACGTAGAGCCGAGTTTGGCTGAATCATCACAAGGTGTTACTTACCAGTTTGAAAGGCAAGGGTATTTTTGTCTGGATTCTGTTGACTCTACACCAGGACAACTGGTGTTTAATCGGACGGTGTCACTTAGAGATAGCTGGTCCAAAGTAAATAAATCTTGATAAAATTGTGATGGCGATATTTGTGTGAGTATGGTCTCAAACTAGATCATGAATATGATGAATATTCCTTTTTCAGAAAACGTTATTGATTCTAACGGCTTGGCCATTAGGTGTATGGTGTGGGGCGATATTGATGCACCACCGGTGTTAGCATTGCACGGCCTAGCTTCATCTGCTAATTGGTATGATCTCGTTGCTCCTCGTCTGGCAAGAGATTTTAGGATTATTGCTCCAGATCAACGTGGTCATGGTAAGACGACTCAGGCTACTGAAGGATATGACTGGAAAACGCTAGCCCTTGATATGGTGCGCCTATTGGATGTTTTTGATATAGCAACAATCGGAGTGTTAGGCCATTCCTGGGGAGCAACTGTTGCTGCAGGACTTGCTTATCTGCATCCGCAACGAGTGAGTAGTTTGACGATGATAGATGGCGGATTCGGCCGGATAGGTTCTTCTGATATCAGTGATTGGGAAACCGTTAAAAAAAATACATTCCCTAGAGACGTATCTGGTACTCGAAGTGAATTTTTGGATAGGATGAAGGAACAACTTTCTTGTTGTTGGACTCCTGATGTAGAACGTATAGTCCAAACGATGGTGTGGGAAGATGCGAGCGGCCAAATGAATGATATTTTGCATCCAGATAATCATATCCAAGTGATGAAAGCGATGTGGGAAGAACCTGCGTCCTCCATGTGGCCAAATATTAAGTGTCCTACTCTCTTAGTCCCGGCAGGTCCACAACCCAGACAACGGCAACTTGAAAGGTTTTGGAACAAGCAAAGCCGGGTGGCGATTGCATCTAGGACGATTGCCGACTGTAAAGTGCACTGGATTCAGAATACGATTCATGATATTGGATACCATAGGCCAGAATATCTCACAAACGTTATACAGGCATTTCTATACAATAAGTTATGATAGATTGTGTCACAACGGAAACGCATTAGTTCAGAGGATATATGAGTGAACAAGTTAGAGTCAGATATGCACCAAGCCCGACGGGGCATCCTCATATTGGAAATATTAGAACTGCACTCTTTAACTGGTTGTTTGCCCGACGGAATAACGGGAAGTTTATAGTTAGAGTTGAGGATACCGACCAAGAGAGGTTAGTACCTGGAGCAGTGGATAGTATATTGGAGGGACTCCAGTGGCTTGGAATAGACTGGGATGAAGGTCCTCAGGTCGGAGGTGACTTCGGATCTTATTACCAATCTGAAAGGCTCGAACACTATAGTGCTGCTGCTGAGACGTTGATAGATACAGACCATGCGTATCGCTGTTATTGTACTAGGGAGCGCCTTTCTGAACTTAGAGACTCCCAAAAAGCTAACAAACAGTCTATAGGCTACGATGGTCATTGCAGGTCTCTGTCCGATACGGAACGTAATGATCTGGACAGTTCAGGTCAGAGCTATGTCGTCAGGTTCAAGATGCCTCATGACGGAATGACTAGCGTCAACGATATTATTAGAGGAGAGGTTGAGTGGCAACATCATTTGCTCGATGATTTTGTTTTGCTGAAATCTGATGGGTTTCCTACATATCATCTTGCTGTTGTCGTTGATGATAACCTGATGCATATTAGCCATGTTCTTAGGGCTGAAGAGTGGTTGTCGAGTACTCCGCGGCATCTTTTGATATACCAAGCCCTAGGTTTCACCCCGCCAAAATTCGGGCATCTGCCAATGATTTTGGGACCTGATAAATCTAAGCTGTCCAAGAGGCATGGTGCGACGTCCATTCTCGAATACAGAGATGACGGGTATCTTCCGGATGCTCTTAAGAATTTCATGGTGTTATTAGGGTGGTCCCTTGATGATCATAGCGACGTAATACCTTTAGAAACTATTCAAAGCGAATTTAGTCTTGATAGGGTTGGCAAGCCCGCCTCTATATTTGATATTGATCGACTGCAGTGGATGAACGGAGTTTATATTAGAGAGCTTTCTGATGATCAGTTGACTGACTTGATGCTGCCGTTTATAACCGATAATACGGTATCCATAGACAGAGAATATTTGCTTAGAGTTGTGCCTCTTATCAAAGAGCGTATAAAGACTTTGGTGGAATCCAAAGATATTACGTCATATTTTTTCGATACTGATGTTGGTTGTAGTAAAGCTCAAATTATTCAGAAAGGTATGGATGCATCTCAAACTATTACCGCTCTCAAAAATATTATTTCTGCAGTTCACAAATTAGATCCCTTCGCATCGGGGAATATTGAAGAAGTGCTAAGAACTACCTGTGTGGAGTCTGATTTAAAACCAAGAGAATTTTTTGGTCTCATTAGAAGTGCAGTTACAGGTAGAGATGCAACACCTCCACTATTTGAATTGATGGAGGTGTTGGGGAAGGATTCCACGCTGTTACGACTAGAAAAAGCACTTTCATTATTTTAACGATTATTTTATTTGTAACAGCTTTTACTCTTCTAAACTTCCGGGTCCTTTACAACGAAATTAAGCCAATTTTCGATATTTTTTAAAAAATTATCAAAAATTGGCTTAAAACTGCCTTGACAATACCTCGAAGAGCACCTGTTATATTAGGTTTTAGTTACCATAACTAATAATTTAACGATCCTATTTCGGGATGCTTATTATTATGGTAGCGAGGTTGGGATCATTAAACAACCGAATTAGAATACAGGTTTTGAGCAGTTTCTAGGAGGTGTCAGTTACTAACATGATGTCAACATCTGTAAAAATACTGAGTGATGGTGTGGTGAAGTTTGACGGTGGGTCGGTATTTGGCCAGGTACCTAAGGTTGCCTGGGAAAATAGTGTTAGTACAGACCGAAAGAACCGTATAACCATGGGCCTGAATTGTATGTTACTTCAGGTTTGTGGAAAGAATGTGTTGGTTGATGCAGGAGTCGGACCCAAAGACAATGACAAAGATAAGGAAGCTTATGGGTTGGTTCCTAGTCGACTTCTGAAAGGACTCAAGAGTGCTGGTCTGACTCCGAAAGATATTGATTCAGTGATCTTAACGCATTTACATTTCGATCATTGTGGAGGGTGTACCAGGCTAGATAGAGCTGGAAATATAGTTCCCACTTTCCCTAAGGCAACTTATTACATCCAAAGGTCTTGTTGGGAAGATGCGCAGAGTCCAAATGAAAGGTGCTCAGCTTTCCATCGTGAAGAAAATTTCTTGCCGATAGAAGAGAAATCTCAATTAGAGTTACTTGATGGTGATACCGAAATTCTCCCTGGGTTAAATGTAGTCGTCACGGATGGACATGCTATTGGCCATCAGATGGTGTTGTTTAACCATGGAGGTGAGAGGGTAGTGTTCCTAGGCGACATAGTTCCTACGCATCACCATTTGAATCTGCCGGTTATTTCCGCATTTTCGTTTTCACCGGAAGAAACTCTCCAGAGGAAAAAGGAGATCCTGTCAGAAGCTGAACAGCAAGGATGGTTAATAGTCTTTTCGCATGGTACCGATACTAAGGCAGGGTACCTAGAGAGAAGGGGTACGACGACATACTTGAGACCAGTAGAGTTGTAGGAAGCATTATTCTTTTTATCCTCCTCTTGTGTGTGGATGGGTGGGGAGGTGCCGCGGTGGTCTGAATCAGCAGGCCACCGCATTTTTATTTAACGTATTATTGCCCAAACGCAGTCGTCTTCCAATAATTGTAATTTTGCCTCTGTTATTGTGTTTCGTATATTACGGTTAGTCTTTGTTTGTACCCTAATATAATTTTCAGTTATGCCTTTCCAATAGTGTTCCTCGTTAACAATCTTGTGTGATTCCCATAAAACCTTTTGAGTAGTGTGCAGGAACTTATTTCTGAAATCTGTAAAACTATCTTTCACTATTTCATTTAGAGCGGTAAATCTTTCTTTCTTTATCACAGGAGATACGTGACCATTCAGATAGGTTGCGCTGGTACCAGGACGTTTCGAATATGGGAACATGTGAAGATTGCTAAAGAATATATTGGATACCAAGGTTTGGGTTTCTTTGAAATCGGAATCCGTTTCTCCAGGAAATCCAATTATTAGGTCTCCTGTTATGGCTACATTAGGTACATTCGCTCTAATGAAATCCACGCTTTTACAGAACTGATCAGTAGTATATTTTCTCCTCATGGCCCTAAGGATTTTGTTGGACCCGCTCTGCAATGGCATGTGAAAATGAGGGCAAAGTCTTTCATTTGACCATAGATTGAGCAAATCTTGGCTAATTTCTTGAGGTTGAAGGGAAGAAACTCGAAGTCTAGGTATTTCTGTCTCTTGTAATATACGCTCTATCAAATGAGGCAGCGATGATCCTGGTAGATCGAAGCCGTAGGAACCGAGTTGTGTTCCTGTTAAGACTACCTCTTTGTATCCTTCTGATACCAAACTATTGACGTGGCTTATCAAAGTGGATGATGGAATACTTTTTTCTCTACCCCTGACTTTAGGTACGATACAGTAGCTACATATTTGATTGCACCCTTCTTGTATCTTTACCATTGCTCGACATCGTGACAAAACTGTATCTAAAGGTTGTTCGATTCTACTGAGTGCCGATTCATCTACATTACGAGCATTATTGATCAGCGCGACTATGTTGTCTTTCTCAGTATTTTTTACTACTAAGGATACTTCCTGCATTTGTGCCAATTCATCTTCAGCTCTTTGGCTATAACAGCCAGCGGCAACTATTAACGCTTTAGGATTCCTTTTATGAGCTGACCTCAGTGCCTGACGGGCTTTAGAATCAGCAGTAGAAGTTACAGTGCACGTATTCAATACATAAATATCTGCTGCACTTATTGAATCTACTATGTTGTATCCGGCAGATACGAATGCGCGTGACATATTGTCGCTGTCCGCTTGATTCAACTTGCAACCATGGGTATGTATTAGAATGTTGTTAGACGTCTGATTTTTCATGGGACATTATTATCTCTTAGCAGCGGACAGATTGTCATCAGAACTACTCCATAGTTTTTCTATGGTACTAGCAACGTCATCCAATAACATGAATAGGTAATCTAGCCTCAAACCGGATTCGCGGACTTTTTCCACCATATCATGGAAACTGTCTAATTGATTAAAAGAGTCTCTCATCTGCCGGTCTCTACGTTCTTCGCCTAGGTTTGCAATATAATTACGAATCTCTTGCTCTGCAGACAAGATATGACCAAGTGACAAGGCGTGTTCCTTTGTAGCTAATGTTAGACTTCCCCAAATCAATTCTTCGGCGATTGCCCATCGCCCGTCTCTCAACTCAGAAAAACCTTTTTCGAGAAGGGACGCACTGCGAGTGCGATAATTGATAAGTTGGCTGTTAGTGGAATCGGGATTAATACTCATAATTGGTGAATAGAAACTATTGGTGATTAGAGATTATTCTAGCATAGAAAAAATGAAGGTAACGAAGGGAAGTTTTCGATATACCCTGTGTGCTTTCTTCGCTTGATACGTCTGAACGGCGGGGCTACAATATGTGAATATGTTGGTTGCTCTAATAGAGTGTTCCTGAATCCTATAGCTCGGCGTTGTGACAAATGAATTGGTGCAATTTTGTTTCAAAGTGATTGATATACATGACAGTCTATACTAACCATGGTAAGAGTCGTTGTGATTTAACAACTGTTCGTTCAAGAATTGCTGCCGGTGTATTTTCCGACATAGTAGACGTTTCGGATGCTATGGATTTCATACATATATCACATGATCAGATAGATGAATATTGCCGACTATCGTCAGAGATACGAGATTATGGTCACGGTGATGTCATCACATTTTCCCCAAAGGTTTTTATTCCACTTACACGATTGTGTCGGGATTTTTGTGGGTACTGTACGTTTCGACAAAATCCCTCCGAGGCAGAAGATCTATACTTATCTCCAGCACAAGTTCTTGAAGTGGCGACTAAAGCGGAAACCTTAGGTTGTACGGAAGCCCTATTTACGTTAGGTGAGCGTCCTGAACTAAGGTATTCAGAAGCTAAGAACTGGCTGAAATCCCGTGGGTACAGAACAACTATTGAGTATTTAGTAGATATGTGTAAGTTAGTTTCCTCAGATACTAGTTTGATACCGCATGTTAACCCGGGTACTATGAGTTACCGAGAAATGTCTCAATTGAGACCATATAGTGGTTCTATGGGAATAATGCTGGAGAGTCTAAGTGAAGATTTGCATTCTCCCGGTGGACCACATGAGTTCGCTCCCAGCAAAAGACCGTCTGTACGTATCAAAACTACTAAAATAGCAGGGGAGCTTAATATACCGTTCACAAGTGGTATATTGATCGGAATAGGTGAATCCCGTTTAGACCGTGTTCAAGCTCTCTTTGCGATTCTTGATATACAGAAAAACTACGGTAATATTCAAGAAGTGATAATTCAGAATTTTAGATCAAAAGAAAATATTCCGATGCGGCATGTGCCTGACGCAGAATCACTGGAGCTACGCTGGACTATAGCTACTGCCAGAATTATTCTGGGTTCCCATGCTAATATTCAGGTTCCGCCTAACCTAAATGCAGACGATTACGAGACTTATATTTCTGCAGGTATAAACGATTGGGGTGGAGTTTCTCCGTTAACTATAGACTATGTTAATCCAGAATCTCCGTGGCCTAAGTTGGCAGAACTTAACAATCGTACTTCCGGAATGGGATTCAATCTCGTACCTAGACTGCCGATCTACCCAGAATATTTTATAAATACTGATCGATATACTACTCCAGAGATTAAACGAAAACTGCTGCAGTTGAGTGACTATCAGGGTTATGTAAAAGGAGGCGTTCGAGGTTATGTCGAACCAAAGTGATGTACCATCAGGCCATGAAGATTTGAATATGGTTCTGAATGGCATTGATGGAAGTGTGTCCAAAATACTGAATAGAGCCCTCGATGGTAAAGATATATCCGCTGATGATGCAGTGGCGCTGCTAAATACGACAGGAAGAGAGTTTCACTCTGTAAGTATGGTTGCCGATGAATTGAGGCTTCGTACTGTAGGAGATGTAGCCACTTACGTTGTTAATCGGAATATCAACTTTACTAATGTATGCATTAAGCGGTGTGGCTTCTGCGCTTTTAGTCGGGACTTTAGACAAGAAGAGGGTTATTTTCTGCCCGTTGAAGAGATTATTCGTAGAGCGAAAGAGGCATGGGAATATGGAGCTACGGAAATATGTGTTCAAGCTGGATTACCTCCCCAGATGGAAGGCGACCTTTATATAAAATTGACAGAGTCTATCAAATCGGAACTACCGGACATGCACATACATGGTTTTTCCCCAGAGGAAGTATTGTATGGCTCGATTAGATCAAAGATATCCATCAAAGAGTACTTGATCGGACTGAAGGATGCCGGAGTGGGGAGCCTCCCCGGGACGTCCGCCGAGATATTGGATCAGGGACTAAGAGATAGAATCTCTCCAGGTCGCATAACAGTGGATCAGTGGACTGAGGTAATTACTACGGCGCACGAACTAGGTATCCCAACCACGTCTACAGTAATGTTTGGACATTCAGAGACTTATAAGCAACTTGCGGAACATATTGTTTTGCTGAGAGATATACAGTCACAAACGGGAGGTTTTACTGAATTTGTGCCTTTAAGTTTTGTGAACAGTGAAGCCCCGATGTTCCTTCAGGGATTGGTTGAAAATGTCAGGTCAGGCCCGTCCGGAATGGAAGTTATAAAAGTCCATGCGATCTCCCGAATCTTACTAAATAACTGGATACCGAATATTCAAGCCTCTTGGGTTAAAGAGGGTAGCCGGATGTCGCAGTTGTTATTAACGGCTGGCGTAAACGATCTGGGTGGTACCTTAATCAACGAAAGTATATCGACTTCCGCAGGTGCCCAGCATGGTCAATTAATGCGCCCCGCAGAGTTCAGAGAAATGATTCGTCAAGCCGGCCGGGTTCCCGCAGAAAGGTATACAGATTATCAGATTAAACAGGTCTTCGATAAGTCTGACTGTCCTGTGGATGCTCTAGATCTAGTAGGGGATAATGTTGAGGAAATATTTGGGTCATATAAAAAACTAGTCCAGATGGATGAATATAGATTCGAGCATCCTACTTCTAATAAGAGTCGTATGATGCCTGAAGACCAGAGTAACGTAATTGTCTGAAAACGTCGTAGCTCTAGCTGGCGGAGTAGGTGGGGCAAAACTGGCCCTTGGGTTGTCTTGCTTACTTAATCCGGAAGAGTTCACTCTCATAGTCAATACCGGTGATGATGATATATTCCATGGGCTCTACGTTTGTCCTGACCTTGATACTGTAATGTACACGCTGGCAGGTTTATCAAATACTGAGACAGGTTGGGGACTGTCTAGTGAGTCTTTTAAAGCATTGTCCATGCTGAACAGATATGGTTGTGACACGTGGTTCAATCTTGGGGACCTGGATCTCGGGACACATATTATGCGGAAATATCTTTTAGATAAGAAACATAATCTAACTGAAATTACTGCTTATTTATGTCAGAAACTTGGTGTATTATGCCAAGTGTTACCCATGACGAATGATACAGTAAGGACGGTGATCAAGACGGCCGGAGCCGAACTGTCTATGCAACAGTATTTCGTCAGAGATAAATCTGAACCGGAAGTTCTTGATATAAAATACGTCGGCAGTGATACGGCTCAACCGAATGAAGAATTTTCCAACGCTTTAGATAGAGTAGATAAGCTAATTTTTTGTCCTTCTAATCCCTTTTTAAGCATAGGACCTATCCTAGCTTTATCTGGCATTCGAGATAGGATGATGAATCTCAAAAAAAATAATCATCTTAGAATAGCAGTAAGCCCCATAGTATCTGGATCCTCCGTAAAGGGTCCTGCGGGGAAGATAATGCATGAATTGGGGTACGAGGTGTCATGCGTAACTGTGGCTGAATTGTACCGTGATGTATGCGATGTGTTTGTAATAGATGTTCAGGACGAGAAACACTGTAAGGACATCGAATCCTTGGGCATTAAGCCTTTAGTGGCGCCGATTATAATGAACTCGAAAGCTGATAAGATAGCCCTAGCTAAAACACTATTAGAATTGGAAGTTATCTAAATGATGATCGAAACATCGTCAGTTGTACCCATAATTCCTATGAAGCCATTATCGGAGGGAAAAACTAGGCTAGCGCGACAACTTACTGTGGAACACAGGGCCGAGTTAGTGGCTGGTATGTTATGGCGCGTAATAAATGCTATTCGTGGTGCCTCTATAGAAATGTTTTGGGTGATTGGGGGAGACGATAGAGTTAGAGCCTTGACTCGTAATATGGATGGCTTGTGGCTTGAGGAAATGGGCTCTAATCTAAATGATACTTTAAATAAGGCCTTTGATAGAGCTTTTCGGGAAGGCTATTCGGTAATGTATCTACCAGGAGATTTGCCATTTATTAAGTCCAGTGATATTCACAGCCTGATGCGATCTTCAGTACGCGGTAACAATATAACATTAGCTCCTGCTCGGCGTGATGGTGGAACTAACGGAATACTAATACCGAACGGTATTCCGTTCACACCGCAACTTGGACAGAGAAGTTTTGCTCGACATTTGGCACAAGCGGCAGCCTCGGAAGTGTCGGTAGCGATATGTTACAGTCAGGGACTCGCCTTTGATCTTGATACTGTGGATGATCTGGAGTCATATTCCCATATGGAGCCAGGACTGTTAAACAGATTGATCCCCAATATGGACTCTTAAGAGATTATGATGATAGTTTCCTATGATTAGTCACAACTTTAAACTGGGTATATTACTCCCAACAAGAGGGTTACTTCTGAATGATGAACGTCCGAGCAGTATTCAGACTGTTCTGGATATGGCAAAGCAAGTAGAAGATGCAGGACTAGATTCAGTCTGGGTTGGTGACAGTCTCACAGCAAAACCTAGACTTGAACCGTTAAGCACGCTTTCTGCTATAGCTGCACAAACCAGTACAGTGCGGTTGGGCACGGCTGTCATGTTGATGGGACTTCGACATCCACTTCTCTTGTCTCAGACTATGGCTACTGTAGATTTAATCTCTGAGGGCAGACTTATTATTGCAACGGGTATAGGAGGAGCTTTTAACGACGCGCAGAAAAGAGAATGGGAGAGTGTGTCTGTTAATGCCATGCAGCGTGCTAGTAGACTTGAGGAAATGATCTATTTAATCAAGAAACTTAATCGTGGTGAAAGGGTTACCTACCGTGGCAAGCATTTTGATGTTGATGATACAGCGATGTTGCCGGTTTCGGTTAGAGCTTCTGGCATACCCATTCTTCTAGCCTGCCATGGACGATCTAAAGTCAGGGATGTCCAAATCCAGAGGGCCGCAAAGCTTGCGGACGGAATCATCTCCATATCGGATACACCCGAGGAGTATGCGGAGGTTGTCAAGGATTTCTACCACTCAGCATCTGCCCTAGGGAGAAATCCATCTGAGGTACAGACCACTATGTACATGACAATTAATATGGATGAAAATGTATCCAGAGCTACGACTGAAGCTGAAGAATGGCTGTTAGGTTATTATGGAGCAAACATCTGGGGTGATAGATGGGGACCTTTTGGAGACTCTAAACGTGTTCTAGATCGTATTGTTCAATATAAAGAAGCAGGTGCACAGACAGTTATTGTGCGATTTGCATCGTTCGACCAAGATGGCCAATTAAACGATTTTCTGAGTAAAATAGCTCCTGCATTGAAGCAGGAGTGAAAATAATATGACAGTTAATAGGAGAGTAATTTGTATCCGATAGATCTTGCAGGAAAAAAAGGGATAGTTTTTGGGGTTGCTAATGATAGGAGCATTGCTTGGGCGATCTCTAAAGTGTTATCGGATGCAGGGGCTCAACTCGCTTTCACATATCAAAACGATCGTCTGAAGGATCGAGTGGAAAAATTAGCACAAACATTGGATGGATCTATTACACTAGAGTGTGATGCTTCAAACGATGACCAGATATCGGAAGTATTTAATAAAATAAAGAGTGAATTCGGGGAGATTTCCTTTTTGGTTCATAGTATTGCTTTTGCCAATAGGGACGACCTGCAAGGTAAATTTTCCGACACCGGACGGGAAGGGTTTAGACTAGCTTTAGAGATCAGCGCATTCTCTTTATTACCATTAGTTAAACATGCGGCGCCATTGATGAGTAACGGTGGTAGTGTATTGACTATGACTTTTGATGCTTCGCAGAAAGTATATCCAGGGTATAACGTCATGGGAACCGCGAAGGCTGCTTTGGAACATGAAGTACGACAGCTTGCCTCAGAATTCGGTGCTGAAAAGATACGGGTAAATGCTATATCGGCTGGGCCATTAGATACTCTTGCAGCCCGAGGTATATCAGGATTTTTAGATATGAAGAAAATCCACGCTGATAAAGCTCCACTGAACCGAAATATTACGGCGGAGGAAGTCGCCAAGACTGCGCTTTTTCTGTGTAGCGATATGTCCAGTGGGATAACTGGCACAATAATTCCGGTTGACGCGGGGTATCATATAATGGCCATATAAGGCTATCGTGTATTAGCTGGACGTGAGTCCTTTAAGGTGATCTAAATCTTGGGAACTTTTTTCATTCATTCCCATAACTTTGTAAGATTCGGCACGTTTTTCCCATGCTAGTACATATTGAGAGTCTAAGGCGATTGCCTTTGTAAATTGGTCTATTGCTTCTCTGTGCCGTCCTTCTACTGATAACTGGACGCCCCAATCGGTAAGCCCTACTGCTGTTGTCGGCCTCTTAGGCACAGGTAATTCTTTTTCTTCAGGTCGCCCTTCTCCGGTGGACGCATTCTCGTTGGGCGTGATTTTCAGCCCGTTTTCCACAGTGTCATAGTTATCTGGATCGGACTGTCCGATCGCTGAATCCAGTATTGGCTCTTGTGGTGATTCGTATGAGGCTGGTTTCGAACGGTTCATTATAGGTTCTGATACGCTTTCGATCGGATCTGGCGTGGCAGGATTAGGATATGATTTGACGAGTTCCCATCCGCAATTGACGCAATATCTATACCCGGACATGTGGGAAGCCTTGCATTTTGGGCATGTTATTTGCTCTGGTGACGTTGAGTTCCCCCCTGACGTTGAGGGCTTCAAAAACACTAGAATCAGCAGCGGTGCTATGCCGAGTATAGGTGGTAGTGAAGGCAGAAGGAAAGTTGGGATAAGCATTAGAGCGAATGTTAAACCGGCCCATACGAAAGGATTTCTACGTTTCGATTGGGCCATACGTATTGACCAAAGTATTGCCAGACCTAGAGATATGTAAAGAAGTATGTCATTCATCGTTATAGTTTTGGTGAGATTAACAAGATAACGGTCAGCTAGTTAGGGAGAATATTCAAACCAGTAGAAAATATTCCTTTACATAAAGTATACTAGCCCAGGCATAATTTGTAATGTCCAAATAATAGTGGCGGTAAAATTGTCTAGAGCGCCGTCACATCCTAATATATAGAACAGCCGCGGATTTTGCCATCAAATAGTAGTGGCAAAAATAAAATAAATTTGGTGCGGATAGGGAGGAGTGAGAACACGATGGTTCAAATGACTTTGTCAGTATTGAAGGCAGATGTAGGGTCCATAGGAGGACATACTAAGCCTTCAGAGAAGATGATTCAAGCCACAGAACAAGCTGCAAAGCAGGCAGTTGATAACGGACTTTTAATAGATGCTTTTGTAGGCCACACGGGGGACGATATATGTATAATCGCTTCTCATACAAACGGGAAAGACAATACAGATGTCCATCAGTTCGCATGGAACACTTTTCTAAGAGCTACTGACATAGCTAGAGAATATGGACTTTATGGAGCTGGGCAAGATTTATTGGCTGATGCTCCGTCTGGGAATATTCGCGGAGCGGGACCTGCTGTTGCTGAGATTGAATTTGAACATGATCCAGTAAAGACCAATCCGATACGTCCCGCAGAATCTTTTATGGTGTTGGCAGCTGATAAGTGCGGACCTGGAGCATATAATCTCCCGATGTTCTTGGGGTTTGCTGATCCAATGTATTGTGCAGGATTGATGCTGCCGCGAATAAATGAAGGTTTTACGTTCAACATAATCGATATGGATAATACTGAAGGTGACAGCATAATATCTCTTAACGCACCAGAGGATTACTATAAGATAACAGTATTACTTCGCGATAATGAACGATTTGGTATAGACTCCATTGTATCGAGAAATACAGGGCAAGTCGCAGCTGCTGTGTCAGCGACCAGATTACATAATATAGCTGGTTCGTATACTGGGAAAGACGATCCTGTAGCTATAGTTCGGAATCAAGGGATATTCCCTGCTCCCGAAGAATTAATCTCTCCCTATGCTAAGGCTCATTACATTGGTGGTGACGCTCGAGGATCCCACACCATGCCACTTATGCCTGTGGCTATCAA
>CEOQ01081519.1_pt1 | contig 28203 bp, 30 predicted proteins | sample 361351 | NCBI WGS metagenome assembly CEOQ01 (sample SAMEA2619907, study PRJEB7988) | marine metagenome | biome: marine biome (ENVO:00000447); feature: deep chlorophyll maximum layer (ENVO:xxxxxxxx); material: "saline water (ENVO:00002010), including plankton (ENVO:xxxxxxxx)" | depth 60 m | reverse complement strand
TAGGCTTTTCTTGGAACTTCTATAATTTAAAAAATTCATATAAGGCATGGCCAAGAGTGAAATTTGAATCAAAAAACATCACAAATAGAAAACTGGGAAATAAAAAAAACGATGATCAAGAGAGTTTTAGTCATTTTTATCGCCTTTCTGTATCCTACCTACAACTCGAAACTAACCGAATACTCTTTTGAGATAAGGAGCAAACACAAAAAGAGCAACACCTCCCCAAACTACAATGCGAAGAGACAACAATTTCAATTCTATCTTTTTTATTCTTACCTCCTGTTTCTCAATCACTCCCTTAAGAATCTCAATTTTATGCTCAGTACTTGGCTCTTCTACATGTTCTTCTTCCATAATTCCTCCAAAAGTTGAATCAAATAACAGTTTTATTTAAAAGGCATTACCGGACCGGTTCTATTCTGCGGCTCTTCAAAACGCCACATCTGGCGGTGAAATATTTCTTCAGAACAATTTTCAAGAGAAAGGGATCGGGCCATATGTTTGGAAGGTAGTCTTCTTCCTCCCCGGGTGAGACGAGATGCCTCTGGACGAATCGTTATACATTTTTCAGGATGTTGTTTTAAAACAAGGCGGTAGTTCTTGTGTTCCCATAGTTGCAAATCAGTTTTCTTGCATTCTTTTAACACAAGTTTTGCGCCCTCTTGATTACTTTCCGCTTGCACACATAAGTCATATTCAGGCATACGCAATTGATTTTTCTCTATCGCTCGAGAATCAAACAATTCGTCTTTATGCCAAATACCCTCTTTACAAGTATGCACTACCAAAGGCCTTTCGGTTTTTACTCTCGTTTTATGTCCTGGAATATCGATACAATGAAATCTAGGTTCATCTAAAGGGTAGAACGCTTTAAGGAAAGTTTGTTTTTCCTGAGCGTGTATCATTGGAAGTGAGACAAAAAGAAGAAAAGGAAAAATGAATAAAAAGAAATATTTCTTCAACAAACTCTCCTTGAAAATTTCTGGTGCCGAGGGGGGGACTCGAACCCCCATGAGGGTTAACCTCGCTGGATTTTGAATCCAGTGCGTCTACCAATTCCGCCACCCCGGCAAATTAAAACTCAGTCAATCTATCATATTTGTGACGAATTGGCATTCTACAGACAAAGTGATTTGAAAGTTGAAAGACTCTTTGATTATGCGTTGATATCATACAAAATAGAAAAATTGAAACTTCTTTAAAATGGAACATAATGAACTGGACAAAAAACATTTGTATTGTTCTTTTGGCAACGATTATTCCTATTCTATTGCTAGAGTTTGGCCTGCGCATCATTTTTCCAAACAAAGCTTCAAAAAACAAAAATATCAGAGACCATAGCGACCCTTATCTGCCAAAACATCTAACCGGATACACTCTCCAAATCCTTTCTACATTTGACAAAAAAGGATTTCGATTAAACGAAAATAACTGTACAAAAGAAGGGGTACAAAAGAAAAAAATTCTCATAGTTGGAGATTCAAATATTGCCGGACGTTTTGTTTCTGACAAAGAACATATCGGTTCACTTCTGGCAGAATCACTCAATAAAGATGGAAAAGATTGCGTTCAAATAGACACCTTCGGGGTTTCTGGTTTTGGGCCAGATCAAACATTATTCGCAATAGAGAAATTCGCAAAAAAAAACATTTACTCTTCGGTTATATTTCATGTCTTTGCAGATAACGATTTAGGAGATTTAATCAGAAATAATTATCCATGGAAAAATGGAGAACTGCAAAATAATGGTTATTGCTATATCATTCCCGGAATAATTGGAAAATCTCTGCTATTCAAAGCAGTACGAAAGGCATTGTTTATTACTACAGGATACTGGAAAAGTGTTTCTCTGAAACATTCCTTAGGAAAACATGAATTATGTGTCGAAGAACCGTACATCATAAAAAATAGTTTTTTTGAAAGTTTAAGGGATGGAGCGCATAAAGAATGGAATGCGTTTAAGAAGGGACTTGTCCATATCTACATGCAAGATAGATATGATATCGAGTTCTCCTGCTCTACAAACACAACTGCAATAAAAGAAACAAAAAAGCGTTTGAATTATATATTTTCAAGATTTTTGAAAATATCAAGAGAACGCAATTTCCGAGGGAAACTCCTCATACAACCATCCGAAGTGGATGTCACAACAAATGATTCTAAATTCAGCAATGATCTAAAAAACTTATGCCCTAAATATAAGAAAAATAATCTTACAGAATTAATTTCTGGCACAGTCTCAAAGAGTATTCCAACCTTAAATCTTTATGATATTTTCAGAAACTGTAATGAATGCTATTTTTCTGATAAACAATGGAAAAATAACAACCATTGGAATAAAAAAGGAATACGATTGGCAGTCCAAGAAATTATAAAAGAATTTAAGTTCAAATAGGTCCTATAATTCAACAATTCTTACTTGAGGAAATAATGAAAATTGAAAATACAAATATTTGGACTATCAAAAGTAAGGTAGAACAAAAATCCCGTAACCGATATGGAGCGGTGAATTTTTTAGAGAGGACCCTTCTTCGACTAGAAGACGAAAATGGCAATGAGGGGTGGGGAGAAATGATGCCTATTATTTTCACTACCGAGAAAGCAGAAAATGCCACAAAGGTTATTCAAAACATCACAGAATCACTTAAAGAAATGCCAGAAATTGAACCTATTTCAAACTCAAACGTGATAGATAGTCTTCAGGATTTTTCTGAACTCAAGGCAGCCCGTTCCTCGATCGAATGTGCGTTGCTAGATATTGAATCTAAAAGAGAACAAAAATCCTTCGTGGAGAAACTGGAAGGTAGTCATACTAGTGTAAGTTTAGATGGACCCATTGGTCTGGAATCTCCTGAAGATGCAATACGTAAAACAAAAATGTATCTAACTGAAGGTATTTCGACTGTAAAAGTAAAAGTGGGAGTGAACGTAAGGGATGATGCAAACCGCCTTCTCGCATTAAGAGAAGAATTCGGAGATGAAATCGAAATAAGAATGGATGCCAATGGTGGTTATACCGACGAAGAAGTCTTTGAATTTTGTAATTTGATCTTGCCAGTTGCAGTTCAACATTTTGAACAGCCAGTTCTTCCATCTAATGAACGTTGCTTTGAAATTTGCAGAGAAATAAGAGAAATGGGAATTCCGGTCGCGGCAGATGAATCTTTATTCTCACTTCAAGATGCAGAAACTTTAGTCCAAGAAGACGCATTAGATGTAGGAGTTATTAAAATTTCTAAATTCGGCGGAATACTAATAGCGAAAAAAATTGCTACCCTGCTCGAAAGTGCAGGGAAAAAATGCGTAATCAGTGCATCTTATGAATCATTAGTAGGAAAATCTATGGCCTTGGCTCTCGCCTTATCTTTAAACAACACCGACCTTGCTCATGAGGTTGGACACTTTGCAAAAGAACCTACCATCACCGAATGGAAACATAATAATTCAAATGGAATCATGTCGTATGGGCATTGCATTGGACTTGGAGCAAAAGGAGATGTAGAAAAAATCAATTCTATCGCAACAAGTTCTATTTGATTTTTTGAATTTTAGTTTGCTATCAAGCTATTTCTTCAGGAAATTCTTCCGGCCACTCATCTATAACCGCTTGAAGATAAGCTTTCAATTCCGCAGGATCTTTCTTTCGATTAAGAGAACGTTCAATATAATTTTTCTCCTCAATCGGCACTTTCATTGCATCGTTAAACTTGTTTCTCATATCTAGATAGCAAATGGTCATCGTAAGTTCGACTAAGGCGACATCTGATAAATGATTGGAGACATTTTCGTAAATATCATCACGTTCACTAGCTGTTCCCATAGTAACATGTTCGGACCATTCAATAATTGCACGATCCTTTTCAGAAAATTCAGGAGAATTCTTATATTCCCCTGAGCGCATCATTTTTTGCAATTCGTCAGAAATACCAACCGATCGCCCGACCGGTTCATTATGAGCAAGTCAATACGCACATTCATTCACCTGACTCGTTCTGATTATGGCTAATTCTTTTGTTCTGGTTTCTAAAACAGAACCAATTCCTTGTCTCATTAATGTAGAGGTAAGAGGCAACATAAATTTTGTAGCAAACGGCTGATGTGCCATCACCATCCATGAATTGGGTGTTCTACTGAGGAGTATATCCGCATGTTTGTATAAGCGAGCGACCTCTCCTTTTGCTTCATCTCTGATAATCCCTGGTACTCGGTCCAATTGAAACCTCCATATTCTAAATTAATTTATTTAAATCATTATAAACGGGAATAGATGAAAATGAAATTTGTCTTTTTTAAGTAATGAACTACAATGGATATTATTTTCAAAATTAGGAGAAAAACGTTGAACGAACAACCATTAGATCCTCGTAAAGATAGTTCAGTTCCTGGAGAGAGAACCATTGACAAACCTGAACTACCAAAGCAAGGCTACGCTTTTACCATGTCTGCAAGCACAGAAACTGTAGAAGGAAAAGGGCAACTCAAAATTGGTTATCACAGAGATTTTGAAGTCCTATGCGATGAACCAGCAAGGATAGGAGGGGAAGATTCACACCCACAACCTCTTTGTTATATTGCTATGGGAATTGGTTTCTGACTGCTCACACAACTTGCGCGGTACGCGCACATGATGAAACTCTCTGTTGGAAAAGCAACCGTAAATGTAGATCTGGATTATTTTTTAAAGGGTTCAGTACTAAAAAATACCGTCGAATCAGGATGCTCTGCTGCTAGAACACATTTTATCGTAAATTCGGACGAGCCCAAAGAGAAGATTGAACAACTTATCAGAAATGCAAAACAGGGTTGTTTTGCTGAAAAAATGTTACAAGCAGCCGTTCCACTAACTAGCACAATCGAATTGAACGGTGAAAATTTTTCTATTTAGGAATATCGGAGCATTCATATGGACATTGATAAATCTGTAAATTTTGCCCCGCTCAGTCCTTTAAGTTTTCTAGAAAGAAATCAATGGGTCTATAAAAACAAAGAAGCGATAATGTATGGTCTCCAAAAATATACTTATGGAGAATTTTCAGATCGAGTTCAGCGATGTGCCTCCGCTTTAAAAAATGCAGGAATACAATCAGGGGATAGAGTTGCTTACCTGTGTCCAAATATTCCGCCTATGCTAGAAGCACATTTTGCCGTACCACTACTAGGTGCCATCTTGGTAGCAATGAATACACGCCTGTCTCCAGATGAAATTGCCTATATTTGTGACCATTCTGGAGCAAAGGTTCTCGTAGCGGATACTGAACTCGCAATTCCTTTAGATTCTCATAAAGAAAAGTTTTCTAAAATTGAAACTTTTATCAATGTCATTGACGAACAAGCTGGTTTTCGTGAGAAAGATGCCATATTTCAGGGACCAGAATACGAAAGCTTTATAAATTCATCAGAAAATAATCAATTGCCATGGAAAATAGAAGATGAACTCACCCCAATCTCTATTAATTATACTAGCGGAACGACAGGAAAACCAAAAGGAGTAATGTACACACATCGAGGTGCCTATTTAAATGCCCTCTCCGGGATTCTTGAAGCTAAAGGTTCTGTGTACATGAATTATTTATGGACACTCCCGATGTTTCACTGTAATGGTTGGTGTTATCCATGGGGAGTCACGTCTGTTGGAGGAAGACATATATGTCTTAGGACAAACGAACCTACAGAAATTTTTAGATTAATAAGAGAAGAAAAGGTGTCACATTTTTGCGCAGCCCCAACTGTACTAACAGGATTAAGTAATGATCCTGCAGCAAAAGACGGTCCTTTTCCTCAACCCGTAACGGTGATGACTGGGGGGGCTCCACCTTCTCCAACTATCATATCAACAATAGAAGAAGAACTAGGTGGAACAATAGTACATGTATATGGATTAACAGAAACCTATGGCCCACATACTGTTTGCACATGGAATCCCGATTGGGACACTCTCAATAATGAAGATCGTGCACATTTAAAATCAAGACAAGGTGTACCATTTGTCATTACGGGAGAGTGTGATGTTAAAGACGACGAAATGAAAAGTGTTCCGTGGGACAAGAAGACACAAGGTGAAGTAATGATGAGAGGAAATACGGTTATGGCCGGGTATTATGAAAATCCCGAAGCAACCGAAGAAGCATTTAGGGGTGGCTGGTTTCATAGTGGAGATATTGCGATAACATATGAAGATGGATACATCGATCTACAAGATAGAGCAAAAGATATAATTATTTCCGGCGGTGAAAACATATCTACGATTGAAATAGAGAAAGCTATTTCATCTCATCAGTCTGTTCTGGAAGTAGCGGTAGTTGCAGTTCCAGATGACAAATGGGGAGAAGTACCAAAAGCATTTATTGTCAAAAAAAACAATGCAAAAGTTACAAGCGAAGAAATTATAGAACATGTAAAATCAAAAATCGCCAGATTCAAAGCTCCTAAATATGTCGAATTTGGAGAACTGCCAAAAACTTCAACTGGGAAGATACAAAAATATAAACTCCGTGACCAAGAATGGGCCGGCAGAGAAAAAAGAGTAAACTAAACCACGACTACCACTTTGAGTCATTATGTCTCAATCGCTTTTTTTGCAGCTCGAAGAGCATGATTTGTTTTTGGAAATCCTATATAAGGGCACAAAGAGACAATTGCTTCTATAACTTCTCCAGACGGAACACCTTGATTCATCAAACCACGTGTATGTGTTTCAACTTCTTCGGGTAGATCTTGTGCCGCGGCAGCAGCTACAACCAACATTTCTCTAGTTTTATTGTCAAGAAGTCCTTGATTCCAACAAGTACCAAAACAATATTCCACAATAGATTTCGAATGATCTGGAGCTATATCTTCAAATTCTGTGTATGAACCAGAGAGCCCATCTTCACCATATACTCCAAGAGACTTTCGAATCTCAATTCCTTTTTCATATCGATTATTTTCCATTTTTACCTCCTAAGATAAAATATATTTATATAAAAAAAAGACAGAGAAAACTCTGTCTTTTTTACAATATAACACTTAGAAGAATTTCAAAAACAGAACTAACGCGAATAAAACTCTACAACTTTCGATTCATCTATATCTAGATTTAGCTCTGTTCTTTGGGGATATCTAGTAAAAGTTCCCTTCATTTCCTCTTGTAGAACTTCTACCCATTCACAAATTCCTTTTGAAAAATTCATATTTAATGAATCAACAATCCTTTCTTGCTTTTTTGCCTTCTCACGAATCTGTATATTATCACCTTCTTTCACCATATATGAAGGCACATTCACTACAACATTATTCACCATTATAGCTTTATGAGAAACAAGTTGTCTTGCCTCTGCTCTTGTAGAAGCAAAACCCATCCTAAAAACTACATTGTCTAAACGGGATTCTAAAATAAGAAACAGATTTTCTCCCGTCACACCTTTAGCTGCAGATGCTTTCTTGTAGTAGCTTCTAAATTGCTTTTCTTGAATTCCATACATATATCTTAATCTTTGTTTCTCGCGGAGTTGCTCCCCATATTCAGTAAGCTTTCCTCTTTGATTGGGATGTTGCCCAGGCCTTTGTTCTATTTTACATTTGTCCGCTATAGGTCGTGACCCACTCTTTAACGATAGGTCCATTCCCACACGCCTCATCCTTTTACATTTTGGGCCTACATACCTACTCATTCATCATCCTCTTTTTTGATAAATTGCAAAATTAAACAGCGAGAATATACTTGTTTCAAATTTTGGTCAACTACTAAATACACATAAATTACAACGAGTTAAAAGAGAATTATGTACCTGATTTTACTTTATCAGGCTTCTTACTCTTAGTTTTTTCTTTGGTAGAACTCTTTGATTCTTTTGACTTAGCAGTATCCTTAGTTTTTGAATCTGTTTCAGCTTTACCTGATTCTTTTGATTCTTCTTTCTTTCCACCATTGGCATAATCAGTAACATACCAACCATCCCCTTTTAAGTGAAAAGCAGAACGAGAAATTTTCCTTCGTAATTTCAAAGCATTACAAGAAGGACATTTGCGTAATGCTCCTGCTGTGATCTTCTGCACCACTTCAAGTTCATGATCGCACTGGAGACATACATACTCATATATGGGCAAAACTTTTCTCCTATAACCTTTATTTCAAAAATGTAAGCCAGGTGTGTCTAGATTCATCTTCTGCATTCACAATGGAAAAAAAGGAAGATTGTATTTTTTTAGTAATCTCTCCTGGTTGACCAGTACCAATCAAACTTCCATCAACCTCTCTAATAGGAGTTACCTCTGCTGCAGTACCTGTAAAAAAGGCTTCATCTGCAATATATATTTCGTCCCGAGCAAAAGAACTAACCTCAACTGGAATCCCTAAATCTTCAGCAATCTTAAGAACAGTTTCTCGGGTAATTCCAGCTAAAACACCATGCAAAGGAGGAGTTCGTAAAACGCCATCCCTAACCAAAAACAAATTCTCACCAGACCCTTGAGTAACAAATCCCTCTGGATCTAACATAAGCGCCTCATCATAACCAGCTCTCACAGCTTCCATTTTAGATAATTGACTGACGACATAGTTCCCCGTAGTCTTTGCCTTTGTCATATAACTATTTGGATGATGACTCGTATAAGAGGATATTTTTACACGTATTCCCTTTTGCAATCCTTCCTCTCCAAGATAAGCGCCCCATTTCCACACTGCAATCATAGAATGTACTGGAGCACCAGCAGGATTTACACCCATGGAACCGTAGCCCAACCAAATCAAAGGACGTATATAACACGCATTTAATTCATTACGTAGAACTGTTTCTTGAATTGCATCTGAAATTGTTTCTTGACTATGAGACATTTCTAAACCTACTATCTTAGCAGAATCAAACAATCTCCTAACATGTTCATTCAACCTAAATATCCCAGGTCCTTTTACTGTTTCATAACATCTAATGCCTTCAAAAACACCTAGTCCATAATGTAAAGAATGGGTAAGAACGTGCACTTTAGCCTCATCCCATGGGATGAATTCACCATCCATCCATATATGATCAGTTGCACCTTCCAATTTTATCTCCTTCTAAAAACAATCTAAAAAACTAAGGGATTAAATTACATAAAAACTCGATGGATTTCAAACACAGTATTAATATACCTCAGGATTTAACAAGGTGTATTCCATAACTTGCTCACCTCTTATAACTAATTCAATATTCTGAAAAACTATATCATTAATTTTTTCACGAGCCTCATTCGTAGCACCCGCAAGATGAGGAGTTGCTACTACATTAGGCAGAGTGAAGATTGGATTCAAGACATCTGGAGGTTCTGACTCAAAAACATCAAGCCCAGCTCCCGCAATCTGATTAGTTCTCAAAGCATCTAACAGAGCCTTTTCATCTATTACCGGGCCTCTAGCACAATTTACTATTATAGCACTGGACTTCATTTGCCCAAAAGTAGATTTATCAAATAGATATTTAGTTTCATCCGTAAGGCTACAGTGGATAGAAATAAAATCAGATAATTTCAAAAGATCCGCGAAACTAGATGACTCAACTTCAAGTAAATCAAATTTCTCCGAAGACACATATGGGTCATATGCTAAAATTCTTCCGCCAAATCCAGACAGCATTTTTGCCAACTTACTTCCTATATTGCCTAAACCTACAATTCCAAAAGTTGCACCTGTCATCTCATTACCAATATGAATACTGTTTCTCCATTCACCATTGATTAGCTTCTGAACTCCTTCTGGAATACGTCTACTAGACGCAAGCATAAGTCCAACAGCAGTTTCAGCAACAGCTATTGCATTTGCTCCAGGACAATTTGCAACTGGAATTTTTCTTTCTGTTGCAGCACCTATGTCTATATTTTCAACTCCAACACCGATTTTAAGTATTGCCTTAAGTTTGGTAGCAGCATTAATGACTTTTGAGGTGATTTGTTCTCTCGACGTAACTATAATGAAGTCCCAATCATGAGCAGCATTTACCAATTTCTCTTCAGTCCATTTTTCACCACCACCTTCTCGAAACTCTCCATAAACTTCGAGTTTATTTTTCAAATTCGCTATAGGCTTTCTTGCCTCAGGAGCAAAAAAGACTAGTTCAGCATTCAATTTATAATCTCCTTATGAGAAAAAGAAATCACAAAAGAAAGGAAAATCGCTCAAGAATCTAAAATTAATCAATCCTATCTTTTTGTCCCATTAACCAATGGTCAACTAAAACAATAGCAACCATTGCTTCTCCTATCGGAACCGCTCTTGTTGCAACACAGGGATCATGTCTACCTTCAACCTTAATCTTTGTTTTCTTCCCCCCAGTTGTAACAGTGTCTTGTTCAAGAAGAATAGAAGAAGTTGGTTTTACGGCAAATCTTACCTTAATTGGAGCCCCAGTAGAAATACCACCAAGAATCCCTCCAGCATTATTTGACTTAAAAGCAATTTTCTTCTTAGACATAACAAAAGTGTCATTATTCACAGAACCTCTCATTGCAATTGAATCAAATCCAGCACCGATTTCTACACCCTTTACTGCATTAATACTCATTAATGCAGAAGCTAGATCAGCATCTAACCTTCCGTAAAGTGGTCTTCCTAATCCTGCAGGAACATTTTCAGCTAGAATCGTAATTCCACCTCCTACCGAATCCCCATCCTTTCTAGCTTTTAAAATTGCTTCCTCCATTAACTTTGCAGCCTTCTTATCTGGACAACGAACAATATTCTTTTCTATTTCATCTTTTTTGAAGTTTTTTTCATCAAACACAATATTTTCTATTTGATCGACAAAACCAAAAACAGAAATGCCAATTGTATTAAGCAATTTTTTTGCAACTGCACCTGCAGCTACTCTACATAAGGTCTCTCTAGCACTTGATCTTCCTCCTCCCCTATGGTCTCTTCTTCCCCATTTCGCATGATAAGTAAAATCTGCGTGTCCCGGACGAAAAGTTTCTCTCAAAGGTTCATACTTAGAAGAATCGGCATCCTTGTTTTTAACAACTATGGAAATTGGAGCCCCTGTAGTATATCCCTCAAAAACTCCTGATAAGATTTCAGCATAATCCGCTTCTTTCCTTTGTGTCGTAACACGACTCTGCCCAGGTCTTCTTCTATCAAGATCTTTTTGGATATCTTTCTGCTCCAACTTCATTCCAGCCGGACAACCATCAATTACAACACCGAGAGAATGACCATGAGACTCTCCCCACGTAGTAAATCGAAACAAACGACCAAATGTATTAGACAAAAGATTCTCCTTTAGATTTAATTACAATCGTTATTCTGCACCAAATTCAATATTTTCCTAGTTAAATCTAGAATTAATTTTTCAAATTCCACAGAATTCGGATTTTCTATTACTATATCAGCAAGCTTCTCAAAAACAGGTTCACGAAGCACGAACAAATTTCTAATATCCTCTTCTGGATTATCAGAATCATCAAGATAAGATGGATATCCTATTTTTCGTATTCGGCTTAGAATATCTTCTATAGGTACACGAACATAAACTACACAAAATTCCTCAAGTAATTCTCTATTTTTTTTATCATCTAGTGTTCCTCCTCCAAGGGAAATTAAACAAGAATCAACAGAAATATGCTCTTGCAGCAAAGAATTCTCTAACTCTCTAAAATTATCCCTTCCGATCTTACGAAAAATTTCTCGAAAAGAAACTGCCTGCCCCTTTTCTTCAGAAAATCTTTTTTCTATAAGTTGATCAAGATCAAAGAAATCAAGGTTTAGTCTCTCAGACAAAACTCTTCCGATCGTGGATTTTCCTGAACTTTTAAAACCTATCAAAATAATTTTCAAATTTATTCCTTACAATTATTTTTTTTATCAAGATATCCAAGAATTAATGAAGAAAGATTCTCAACAAGAACACTTTCTTCAGAATTGCTAATATCAAACCAATGAATTAATGGATTCTTATCAAACCAAGTTCTTTGCCTCTTTGCATATTGTCTATGTAAAACACAAATCTTTTCTACTGCAGTCTCAAAATCTATTTCTTTTCTGCTTAACATAAAAGCTTCGTTAAAACCTAACCCTTCGAAAATTCGAGAATGTTGCAAAGACTCCTCAACTAAAAATTCTGACTCTTTCACCATACCTGAACTGAGCATTTTTCTGACCCTTGTTTCTATCTTAAAATTCAAGTCCTTTTTAGGCAAACTAAGTCCAATATACAGTGGGTTCTTAAATCTTGGGTCACTGTCTTCATTTTGAAATGTACTCAGAGGTTTCCCCGATATTTCAAAAACTTCCAAAGCTCTGATTAAACGTCTTTTATCATTAGGATGAATTCGCTTTGCTGAATCCGGATCTATATTATTGAGTTTTTCGTGCAAATAATTAGGTCCACTCTTTTCATAATCTTCCATTAAATTATTTCTTATGGATGAATCGGAAGAAGGACCATCAAAGATTCCTTCTACTAAAGATTGAATATACAATCCGCTACCGCCAACCAAGACTGGGAAAACTTTTCTGTTATAAATATCATTAAGGACATCCAAACAGTGTTTTGCATAAAGAGAAACATTATACTCGTCATGTGGGCTTAAAAAATCAACCATATGATGCTTGACCTGATTTCTTTCACGCAAGGAAGGTTTCGCTGTTCCTATAGAAACTTCTTTGTATATCTGCCTTGCATCTGCTCCTACAATTTCTAAATTAAAACCTTTCTCTTTCAAATACCTAGAAACTTTAATTGAAAATTCGGTTTTCCCAGTACCAGTACACCCTAAAATTATAATTAAAGGCTTATTGGAAAAATTACCCATATTCACTCAACCTAATTTTACAATATTTAAAAAACTTTCAAGAAAAAGACTAGGAATTACTAATGAAGATATTCTAGCTAAGAGAATTTGAAAATTAAAACATCACAAGTTCTTTAATTCTTCTTCAAAATCTGTAGAACTACTGTCATCTGGGAAAAAACCATCATCAACTATTTTTCTTAAGTCTTTTCCAGCTTTAAAGAAGGGAATATTTTTAGTCGGCACAGAAACTGACTCACCCGTCCTTGGATTCCTTCCATCTCGACTATTTCTCTTTCTAGAACGGAAACTTCCGAAACCTCTTAATTCTACCTTGTCACCTTCAGCAAGAGAATTGACAATACTTCCTAAGACAATATTTACAATACGTTCTGAATCTTTCTTCGTGAGATTAATCTTCGCAGACAAGATATCAACAAGTTCTGCTTTTGTCATATAAACTCCAAATAAACAATGCATTACGATAAAGAAATCTAATTCCATACATAATGTAAGATATGGTTATTGTTTATCAAAAGATCACCTCTAAGCCAAGAGGGAAATGTATTTATTATACTTGAAAAAGAAGGAATTAAACTTTTTTTTATCTTCAACTCTATTACCCTTGGTTCCCCGATAATACCTGAAAGTCTAGCTGCCTCCATTATTGCATCATTCCTTGTACCCATAAAATCAACAAGACCAAGTGTCTTTCCCCTCTTTCCACTAAATACCCTACCATCTGCAATTTTCAGAACATCTTGTTTCTTTAATTTTCTTCCAATACTAACTTCTTCTACAAATTGTGTATAGATATCATCAACAAGCAATCTCAGTATTTCTCTATCTTTTTTTGTCATTGTTCTAAACGGTGAAGTCATATCCTTGTGTTCGGAACTTCTGATTATAGTCATTTTCACACCTACTTTCTTCAAAAGTTCCTCTGCATTTGGTAACATCATCAAAACTCCTATACTTCCTATGATTGAACCAGGATACGCGTATATCTTATCTGTTGCACTAGCAAGATAATATCCACCTGAAGTAGCTACCGAACCTAGAGAAGCAATAATTTGTTTTCCTGACTTCTTGAAACGTTTAATTGCGCTAACTATTTCTTGAGTAGGGCCAACTCCTCCCCCTCTACTTTGAATAAAAATTACCAAAACCCTAATTTTTGGATTTTTTCTAAAAACATCAATTTTTGAGGTGATTTCATCAGCTTTATTTATGATACCTTCTACTTTAATCAGACCTACAGAATTGTTCCCAATGGGAAGATTTGGGTAAAAATATTTTTTGTTTTCTTGAGGGGACAAAAGCAAGGAAAGACAAACAGCTACAAAAAAAAGTAACAATAAATACTTGCTAACCCGATTTCTAAATATTTTTTTAAGCAATCTTTTTAATCGTTATTTCTGTTCTTTATCATCAGAAGCCGAATCTTCTTCAGTCACATCTGAGGATTCTTCGGGTTCTGATTCTGAAATCTCACTCTTTGCTTCTTCAACTACTGATTCAGAGACTTCATTCTTTGATTCTTCAACTACTTCTTCAGGGATAGGAGCCTGACTAATCAGAGCATCTTCACCTGTTGCTTCAATATATTCTTTAATGCTTAGACCAAGTCTTCTTTGGTCAGCTTCAATTTTCACAACTCTCATATTAAAAATGTCACCAACCCTAACAACCTCTTCTGGTTTATTAACTTTATCCTCGCTAAGTTCTGAAATATGCACAAGACCTTCTAGTTCCGGTTCCGGTGTAGCAAAAACTCCAAAATTAGTTATCTTCGTTATTTCTGCCTTTATGTTCTCTCCTACAGAGTATTTTTCTTCTATATTTACCCAAGGATCGGAAGAAAGTTGTTTCATCCCTAAGGAAAGTCTTTCTTTCTCCGTATCAATACTAAGAACTATAGCTTCCACTTCTTGTCCTTTGTCCAAAATTTCTGATGGATGTTTAAATCTTTGCGTCCAGGAAATATCAGAAATATGAATCAAACCATCTATTCCATCATCTAAGGAAAGAAATGCCCCAAATTCAGTAAGATTTCTAACTTGTCCTTTAACTTGTGTTCCGACTGAAAATCTTTCATGAACGTTGTCCCAAGGATTCTTCTCAATTTGTTTCATCCCAAGCGAAATCCTTCGAGTGTCGACTTGCACATCTAATACCACAGCATCAATAATATCATTCATAGAAACAATTTTAGAAGGATGCCTTACTCTTCGAGTCCAAGACATTTCGGAAACATGAACAAGACCTTCAATCCCATGTTCAAGCTCAAGGAAAACACCATAATCTGTAATAGAAACAACCCTTCCCCTAACTCTTCCATTATTTGGATATTTTATTTTGACACTATCCCAAGGATCAGGGGTTATTTGTTTATGTCCAAGAGAAACTCTTTCTTTTTCTTTGTCATAATTGAGGATCAGGACTTTAATTGTATCTCCTAAACTTACAACCTCCGAAGGATGATTAACCCTTCCCCAAGACATATCTGTAATATGCAGCAAACCGTCAATTCCACCTAAATCTATAAATGCACCATAATCCGTAATATTTTTAACAACACCGACAGCTTGTTGACCCTCTTCTATAGTCTTGAGCGTCTCACGTTTCATTTCTGCTCTTTCACCTTCAAGCAAAACTCTTCGCGATAAAACTATATTCCCTCTTTTTCTACTTAACTTGATTATTTTCAGTTCAAGTTGTTTGCCAATAAACTGATCTAGATCTCTAACCGGTCTTAAATCAACCTGAGAACCAGGCAAAAATGCTTTCAGTCCAACATCTACAGTCAGACCACCTTTAATCCTTGCAGTTACCCTACCCATGATATTTTCTTCTTTTTCATAAGCAATGGTAAGTTCATCCCAAATTTTTATGCGATTTGCTTTTTCTTTTGATAAAACTAGGACACCTTCTTCATCCTCGCAATTCTCGACAAATACCTCTACGGGATCGCCTATTTTCAGGTCACCACCCCTAGATGGAAATTCTATTCTCGGAACCAAACCTTCTGATTTATATCCTACATCTACAAGAATAAAATCGCTCTCAAAACCAACTATTGTTCCATTGACAATTTCTCCGTCCTTAATCTGAAATGTAGAAGCGTAAACATCTTCCATACTCTCAGGACTTAAAGATTCAAAATCATCGATACCATCCATAAGTTCTGCAAAAGTCTTAACTGTACTTACCTTTTCTCCGGTAGAACTATTCTGGGTTGTATCATCCATAAATTTAGACAAACCTCTATTAATTTATAAAAAAGACTTAAACGTAATTGCAACAGGTGACGAATGCTACTTTAAGGAAAAGAAATCGTCAACACGTCTAGGATTGTTATCCTGAAAATAGGTGTTTTTCTACTTTATCAAAAACAAACTGAAATACTTGGTCAAGTGATTTGTCAGTTGTATCAACTAAAATAGAGTTTTCAGCTCTTTTTAATGGAGAATCAGTTCTAGTTCTATCTCGATCATCTCTATTTTTTAATTGTACAGATACATTTTCAAGATTGCTCCCAAGATTGTTATCCTGCAATTCTTTTAATCTTCTCTTAATCCGGACTTCTTCATCAGCATCAAAGTAGAATTTAAGTTGTGCATTTGGAAAAACAACAGTGCCTATATCTCTTCCTTCAAGTACCGCACCCTTTTTTCTTCCGAATTTTCTTTGATAACGTAAAAGAACTGAACGTACACACTTATCTGCTGAGATAAATGAGGCAAGTTCTGAAATTTTCTCTTGCCTAAGAAGAGTTGTAACATCCTGACCATTAATAAAGTTTTTCCATCCTACACTTGTGTGTTTACTATCAAAATTCATTTCCTTAGCAAAAAATGAAGCTAAATCAATATCACTAGCATCTTTACCTTCTTTCTCCATCAGAAAGGCAACTCCTCTATATAGCGCACCTGTTTCAAGGTAATCCCAATCTAATGAAGTTGCGAGTTTTTTTGCGACACTACTCTTTCCCGTTCCAGCAGCACCATCAATAGCAACAACTATTCCTACCCCTTCATTAACAGGCTTACCTGTCATTTCTCTTCCTTTGCATTTAGCCAAGAATCTCTTCCATTTTTAGCACTCCGAAACATTTCATAAAGAGAATTCTCATCTGAATTTTCAATTAAATCACTGATAGAATTCAAATTGTCACGGAAAGTCTTAATCGAATCCAAAATTGCTTCCTTGTTTTGAATGCATATTTCACTCCACATTTCCGGATTACTAGAAGCAATTCGAGTGAAATCTTTAAATCCACCTGCAGCATAAGAGATACCATTTCCCTCTAACACTGCATTCACTAGAGCATATGCAACAACATGAGGTAAGTGACTAATATCTGAAAGAATTCGATCATGTTTTTCTGGGTCTAAGAGTTCAACTCTCGAACCTAGACCAATCCAAAAGTTTTTCAATCGTTCAATAGCAATTTTTGAGTTTTTTTCAATTGGAGTAAGAATCGTCACATGATTCTCAAACAAACTAGCATAACTCGCCTCAACACCAGAAGATTCTGTTCCTGCTATAGGATGACCACCAATAAATTCGGCATTCGCATTTACGCTTTCCTTGAAAACATCTACCACCTTAGCTTTAACACTCCCTACATCAGTTATGATAGTTTGAGAATCGAGTTTTGACAGAAGAGTAGAAATAATATCTATCGATTTTTCTACGGGAGTGGCAATCACTACCAAATCAGAGCCTTGGACAGCATCCAGAAGAACTGACTCATAACTATCTATGACTCCAAGAGAAACTGCACTATCTAAATTTTTTTTTGTTCTACCAAATCCAACAATTTCCTTAACTAAACCTTCCTCTCTAGCTTTTCTTGCCATGGAACCACCTATAAGTCCAACTCCGACAATTGTCATTTTTTCAAAAAGTTGTGTCATTAGAGTACTTCCTTTAAATCCTTCATAAATCTACGATTTTCATCCATTGTACCAATCGAAACTCTTATATGTGAAGGGAATCCATACCCAGTTATAGGTCTCACTATAACACCCCGTTTCAAAAGGGAATCATAAACACGATCCCCATTAGAAACATCAATCATCAGAAAATTAGCTTGTGTGGATACAAAAGGGATTCCAAGTGAAGTTAGTTCTTTCTCTAAAAATTCACGTCCTTCTAAGTTAGAGGAAATAGTTTCTTTCACATGCTTCTCATCTCCCAAAGCGTTCTCTGCAGCTAACAATGCTAAAGAGTTTACATTAAACGGCTCCCGAACTTTGCTAAGTATAGAAATTATTTCAGGTTGTGCAATTCCATATCCTATTCTTAAGCCTGCCAAACCATAAACTTTAGAAAATGTCCTAAGAATAACTAAATTATGATATTTATTCATTAATTCTAAGGTATTTGGGTAATTTTCATCCGTGACGAATTGACAATATGCTTCATCAACTACTACTACAATATTTCCTGAAATCTCCTCCAACAACTTTACAAGATCGGATTCGCTAAAAGAAGTCCCAGTAGGGTTATTAGGATTTGCCAAGAATATTATTTTTGTCTTGTCATCAACTCTTTTCGAAATACCATCTAGATCGTGAGTAAAATCTTTCATAGGAGAGATTTTCATTTTGCAACAACTTAGCTGAGAAACAATTTGATACACTATAAAAGCACCTTCAGAGAACACAACAGAATCATTAGGATTTAAAAAAGCATGAGCTATAATCTCTAACACTTCATTGGTTCCATTGCCTAGAATGAAACATTCCTCATTTAAAGCATGAAAATGAGAGAGTGCTTTTTTTAAATAAAAACCACTACCATCTGGATAACGATTCAGATCAGAAAATCCTTTCTTCATAGCCGCAACAGCCAGAGGAGAAGGACCTAAAGGATTTTCATTTGAAGCAAGCTTTATTGATTTTTCTAATCCTAGCTCTCTTTCTAATTCCTCAACAGGTTTGCCTGGAAGATATACTATAATATCTTCAATACAATCTGATGTTCTCGACGTGAATTCCACATCTGCCTCCATTTTCAATTAAGACGAAACAATATGCTTAGGATATGAGCCTAAAATTCGAAAAAAACTCACTTCATTTTTCAATTCACTAATTGTTTCTCCAAAAATTTCATCTTCAGCATGACCTTCAACATCAACAAAAAAAACGTAATCCCATGCTTGTCTTTTTGATGGTCTAGATTCAATTTTAGTCAAATTCAAATTCCTTTCAGCAATAGGCTTAAGGAATCTATACAAAGCTCCCGGTTGGTTTTTCAAAACAAACAACAAACTAGTCTTAGACTCACTCTCTTTTTCATTTTCTTTTTTCCCAATAACAAAAAAACGAGTTGAATTGCTTTCTGAAGTATCTAATTTTTCAACAATTATATTTAAACCATAAACATCTGCTGCAATAGGACTACTAAGTGCAGCAAGACTCGAATCCTCAGAACAATATTTTGCAGCAAGAGAGGTGCTACTTACTTCTTCAAAGTCTATTTCAGGTGCGTTTTCATGAAACCAATCCCTACACTGTGCAATAGCATGAGGATGACTCAAAACCTTTTTGATATTTTCCAGACTATTTGCCTTAGACAATAAATGAATATCGATTGGAAGATAAATTTCACCCGTAACTAGAACTGAAGATTCAATAAGCAAATCTAAAGTTATATTAACAGTACCTTCTAGGGCATTCTCAATTGGAACAATACCATATAAAGATTCTTCATTTTCTACACTCTTGAAAACAGATAAAATATCGTCCTCTGGTTTAAATACAGCAGCTTTGTCAATAGAGAAAAAACGCAAGGCAGCCTCATGAGTAAAAGTTGCCTCAGGACCTAGATAACTCACATTAAATGAATCCTCATAGTCTTCAATTGTATTTTTCAAAACAAATCCTTTTTTGAAAAATTACTCTCCACGTAGTTCCTTAATAAGATTCTTTGGAGAAGACGATTTCATAAGAGATTCTCCAACGAGAATTGCATCAATTCCTGCTTCTACAAGAGGCTCTACATCTAACCAACTGTTAATACCACTCTCAGAAACGAGAACAAGATTTTTCTTTTCAGACGCGGAAAGATTAGAAAAAATATTCAAAGTATTTCTTGTATCAACTTTGAAAGTTTTTAAGTCCCTATTGTTAACACCTATTATCTTTGAGTCAGCTTCTAAAGCCCTTTCTAAATCTTTCTCCGTATAAACTTCAACAAGAGCATCCATACCATATTCTGTTGCTAATAACCGCAAGTCAGCAAGAAGATTAGTTTCTAAAATTGTTGCAATCAATAAAATAGCATCTGCACCCGATGCACGAGCCTCAAAAATCTGATAGGGATCGAAAATAAATTCCTTCCTCATTACTGGAATTTTCACACTTGCAGCAACCTCAGAAAGATCAGAAAGACTGCCTAGAAATTTTCTCTTTTCTGTAAGAACTGAAACTGCAGAGGCTCCTGATTCTTCATATGTAGTGGCTATGTTAGATGGTGAAAATTCATTTACGAGAAGTCCCTTAGAAGGTGATGCCTTCTTCACCTCTGCTATTACATTTATGCAACTACTTTTGCGAGCTATTCTTGTTGAATTTAATTTTAATGCATCAATCATACTAACAGTAGGTGGAATATCGTTTAATGATTTACGAAGATCACTTTCATTTATTTCAGATTTACTTAAAGACAGATCATCTTTAACGCCATCTACAAGTTCATCGAGAATTGTTTTTGTCGAAAGTATCACGAATTAGTTACCTCAATCAGTTGATCTAATTTCTCAATCGCTTTTCCATTATCTATCACTTCGGCCGCAAGTTTAACTCCGTCTAAAAGATTGTCAACCTGGCCAGAAACCAAGAGAGCCGCAGAAACATTCATTAGCACAACGTTCCTCTTCGCCCCTTTTTCTCCGTTTAGAATCTTTCTGGTTATTTCTGCATTTTCCTTCGGTTCACCGCCCAGCAATTCTTTACTTTCTACTTTTTGGAATCCAAAATCCTCAGGACTTATATTGTAAGTTTTCACTTCCTCTCCATTCCATTCTGAAACCTTTGTTGAAGAACAAAGAGTAATCTCATCCATTCCATCCAAACCGTGTACGACGAAAGCTCTCTTACAACCCAGCTTTGACAAAACATTAGCTATTAATTCAGTTAGCATTTCAGAATAAACACCGACAAGAAGCGTATTTGCATTTGCGGGATTTGTAAGAGGACCCATAACATTAAAAATACTTCTCATTGAAAGTTCTCTTCTAGGCCCAATTGCATGTTTCATTGCACCATGCAAAAGTGGAGCGAAAAGAAATGCTACTCCAACTTCATCTAGACATGCTCCTACTTTATCAGGAGTAATCTCAATATTTACTCCAAGTTCTTTCAGTACATCTGCAGCTCCAGAACTACTAGAAACAGAACGATTCCCGTGTTTTGCGACTGGCTGCCCTGTGGCAGATACAACTAAAGCAGATGTTGTACTAATATTAAAAGTATGAGAACCATCACCACCAGTACCAACAACATCGACTATATTCGAATGTCTGCTCTTTATTTTAGTAGACTTACTTCTCATTGAACGAACACTACCAGTTATTTCATCTGGAGATTCTCCAAGCATTCTCAATGCCACAAGATATCCACCAATTTGTGCCTCAGTAGCGTCACCATTCATAATTTGATCCATTACTTTTTCAGCTTCATCAGAAGTCAAATGTATATTTTCCACTAGTTTTCCAATCGCTTTTTCAATCATAAGAACTTCCCTTCAAAAAATATGGTTGACAAGAAAACTCTCAATCACTACTCAATTCTATTGCATTTTTAAGGAGAAGTTTTCCATCCACAGACAAAATAGATTCTGGATGAAATTGTACTCCAAAGACTAAAGTATCTTTAACATGAATCCCCATAATTTCATCTCTATCTGTCTTTGCACATACAGAAATTTTTTCAGGCAAACTTTTATTCTCAATTATAAGACTGTGATAACGGGTTGCAGTTACAGGATTCGAAACTCCCTTGAATAGATCTTTGTCATTATGAAAAACTTCAGATGTTTTTCCGTGCATTATTCGTTCTGCACGAACCACTCTAGCACCAAACACTGCGCCTATAACCTGATGTCCAAGACAAACCCCAAGAATAGGGAACTTCTCACAAAAGGTTTCCACTACTTTCATAGAGAGACCTGCTTTCTCAGGCCTGCTTGGCCCAGGAGAAATTACAATCAAGTCAGGATTAAAATCTTCTATATCATTGAGTTCGAAAGAGTCATTTCTCCAAACATCCACAGTCGAACCTAGCTCAGAAAAATACTGAAAGAGATTATAAGTAAATGAGTCATAGTTATCTATCATTAAAATTTTTGACACTTATTTTCCCTCATTCCTTTCTACTACTATAACATCTCTAGCTACTTGTATTGCTCGCAACATTCCTTTTGCTTTATTAATAGTCTCCTCAAATTCAAAACTTGGTTTAGAGTCTGAAACTATACCTGCACCTACTTGCAAATATATTTTACCATCCTTTATATAAACAGTTCTTATTGCAATACAAGTATCCATATTTCCATCAAAACCAAAGTACCCCACAGCACCTGCATACGGACCTCTCCTAACAGGCTCTATCTCTTCAATAATTTCCATTGCTCTTACTTTTGGAGCTCCAGAAACTGTACCTGCAGGAAATGTCGCTCGGATGACGTCAAATGCGTCCTTATCACTAATAAGTTTTCCAGAGACGTTACTAACAATATGCATTACATGACTATAACGTTCGACAATCATCTTTTCCGTAACATTAACAGTTCCAGGAACACAGATTCTTCCAATGTCATTTCTTCCCAGATCAAGTAACATAATATGTTCAGCAATTTCCTTTTCATCTGCAAGCAGTTCTTTTTCTAATTCAAGATCTTCTCTTTCATTCCTTCCTCTTTTCCTAGTACCCGCAATCGGACGCACCTCTACAGTATCGTCCTCGAGTCTAACTAACACCTCAGGAGAAGCTCCAACTAGAATGATCTCATCAAGCGTTAGAAAAAACATATATGGAGAAGGGTTCACTTTACGTAGTGAACAGTAAAGTGAAAATGGATCAACATGTAATTCCCTCTCAAGTCTTTGTGAAAGAACTACCTGAATAGCCTCACCTTCATTAATTAACTCAACAATCTTACTAACAGAATTCTCAAAGTGAGTTGAAGTAAAAGAAGATGAAAATTTATCCTCCATTAAGCATTTATCATCTTCTGATGAATTACTATCTTCTTTGAAATTAACAACAAATGATCTCTCTTGTGTAAGACGATCAACTAGGCCATCAATGGAATCTGTTGCCTCTTGATAAGGATCTACACTTCCATGATTCAGGAATGCATTGGAAACAACTTTAAGAGACTTATTCAAATTGTCAAAAATCACCATAGAACGAGTAAGCATAAAGAAAAGATCAGGTAAATCTAAGTCATCATCTGACAAGTCTGGGAGTGTTTCCACAAAACGTATTGCATCATAAGAAATATATCCTACTGCACCGCCACAAAAACGTGGGAGGCCTTCCACTCTAACAGGATTGTAATTCGACATGAAGTTTTGCATGAATTCAAATGGATCTGAAACTTCTAAAATCTCTCTCTGATCGCCACGAATTACTTGCATTTCAGTATTTTTACTTCTTAGGATAATAAAAGGATCATTGCCAAAAAAAGAATATCTAGCCCACTTTTCTCCTCCCTCAACACTTTCAAATAAAAAGGAATATTTTTTTTCTCTAATTTTCAAATAGGCTGACACAGGATCCCCAGAAAGCGCAGGAATCTCTTTAAATATAGGCACAACATCTCCCATTTCTGACAATTTGCCAAAATCATCTAGACTAGGAAAATATTCTTGCATTTGGAGAAACTCCGAGTTAAAAAGCAAAACAAAGAACATAGAGTCAAGAAACGAAGATAACTAATTGGAACAGAGACAGTCAACTCATTTCAATTCCAATTTTGTGTTCATTACTCGAAAATATCCTTGCCGTAATCGACATCAACCAAAAAGAGTCCATGGGATGGTGCGGTTGGTCCTGCTAATCTTCTATCTCTTGATTCAATTAAAACGGGCAAGTTATCAGGGCAGCGTTCGCCTCTTCCAACTTCAACTAATGTCCCTACAATATTCCTAACCATATGTCTCAAAAATCCGTCTGCAGTAATACGTAAAATTATTTCATCAAAATTTTCTTCAATATTCAAAGAAACTAACGTCCTTACGTTACATGGGGTGAGACTTTTCTTTCGACAAAAGCTCGTAAAATCATTTTTTCCAACAAGATAAGAAGAAGCTTCTCTCATTAATTTAATATTCAGATTACTTCTAATATGCCAAGCGCGTAATTGACGCAGAGCACTTTCTGAACAACGATTTAGAATCCTATATTCATATGTTTTGCTTTTTGTGTCATGTTGGGCGTGAAAATCATCTTTGACTTCAACACATTTTATTACGACAATATCTCTATCTATTAAAGAATTAAGAGCTAAACGCATCTTATTGGGTGAAAGATCTATTTCGGTATCAAAATGGGCAACTTGTGCTATAGCATGAACTCCTGAATCGGTTCTTCCTGAACCAACAATCCTTGTTAATTTCCCTGAAATTTTCTCAAGAGCAGTTTCTATCTCAGACTGAACGGTTCTTTGATTTGGTTGAGCCTGCCAACCCATAAAATTAGTGCCATCATATTCAATTTTTATAGCAAATCTTTTTTTAGTAGACATATTCAAATTATAATGTTCTGCATTAAAGTTTAGCGCGTAACAAAATACCTGTAGATGAATTATCAATAAGAGAAATATCCTGAGGTGAACCTTCTCCAACTATATAACCACCTTCTTCACCACCCTCAGGACCTAGATCAATAACATAATCTGAAAATCGTATTACATCCATATTATGTTCAATAATTACAACTGTGTTGCCTTGATCAACTAATAATCGCAAAACTCCTAAGAGTCTTTCAACATCAGAAAAATGAAGCCCTGTCGTAGGTTCATCTAAAATGTAAAGAGTTTTGCCTGTACCCTTCTTAGACAACTCTTTTGCCAGCTTAATTCTTTGTGCCTCCCCACCACTAAGTGTAGTAGCTGATTGACCAAGTCTAATATACCCCAAACCCACATCTAGCAAAGTAGACAATTTATCCCTAATTAATCTTATATTTTCAAAAACATCATGTGCTTCACGAACGGTCATATTAAGAACATCAGAAATCGAGACCCCTTTATAACGAATTTGTAAAGTTTCCTGATTAAATCTTCTACCCAAACAATCAGTACACTTAATATATACATCAGGAAGAAAATGCATCTCAACTTTCAAAAAACCTCCTCCTTCACATGCTTCGCATCTTCCACCTTTAACGTTGAAACTAAATCTACCACTCTGATATCCACGACTTTGAGAATCTATAGTCCTTGAAAATATTTCTCTTATTGGAGTAAAAATTCCTGTATAAGTAGCAGGATTACTTCTCGGAGTTCTACCAATTGCAGATTGATCTATATTTACGACTTTATCAATATTTTCAATACCTTCTATTCTTTCGAATTTACCAGGCACCATGCTTGAGTTGTAAAATTCCTTAGACAAGGATCGAAAAAGAATATTGTCAACCAGTGTGCTTTTACCACTACCACTAACCCCAGTAACACAATTCAGGAAGCCCAAAGGGAAAGAAACGTCTATTTTTTTAAGATTGTTCTCAGCCGCACCTATAATCTTTAAACAACGTTCTATTTTAGGATTTTTAGATTCAGAAATCGGAATGCTTAATCTTCCAGAAAGATACTTTCCTGTAACAGTATTAGAATTTGCTATTTCCTTAGGATTCCCTTCGGAAACTACATAGCCTCCTTTTTCTCCTGCACCTGGTCCCATATCTACTATATAATCTGCATTCTCTATCGTATCTCTATCATGTTCCACAACTATAATAGAATTCCCCATATCTCTTAATTTAAAGAGAGTAGACAAAAGACGATGATTATCTCTTGGATGTAATCCAATACTGGGTTCATCCAAAACATAAAGAACCCCAGACAAATTCACCCCAACCTGACTTGCTAGTCTAATCCTTTGACCTTCCCCTCCAGATAGTGTTCTTGTAGAACGATCTAAAGTAAGATACCCAAGTCCTACAGAATCAATGAATCCTAATCTGCCCTCAATTTCTTTGATTATACGACCTGTTACAAAATCGTCCTTTACCTTCTTTGGGAGTGATTTAAAAAAACCCTTTAGTTTCGAAATAGGAAGTTTAACCATATCTTGTATAGTTTGCCCTTCAAAAGTTACAGCTAAACTTTCTCTTTTCAATCTACCTCCAGAACATGATTCGCATAAAAAAACACTCATATACTTCTCTAAGCCAGAACGAGTTTTTTCACTATTAGTCTTTTCATAGGAAAGTAATAGTTCCTCAAAAATTCCAAGAAATCTTCTTTGCCTTCGAATAGTTCTTGTAGGAGTTTTATGAGTAACTTTAAATTTTTCTCCTTTAATTCCATAAAATAAGAGATTTTTTTTCTTCTGAGTAAGATTGTTAAATGGAATATCTCTTTCTATCGATTGTTTTTCTATAAAAGCGTCTAAGGAGGAAGAAAGTAGATTATTTCTCTCAGCGAAAGGAAAAATAGCTCCATCATTTATTGTCTTACTTAAATCCGGAACAATTTTTTGAGGATCCATTTTAAATTCTGTTCCTAATCCCTTACAATTTTTACATGCTCCTTGTGGACTATTAAACGAAAACATACGAGGTTCCATTTCTGGAATAGTGATTCCGCATTCAGAACAGCCAAAAAATTCACTTAGCAAAAACTCCTTATCCATATCGACTAAAAACAAAATCAGACCTTTGGAAAGCGAACATGCCGTCTCAATAGAAGAAAACAATCTCGATTCTGAACCTTTTCTAATTACGATTCTATCCACCACAACTTCAATATCGTGATTCTGATTTCTGTTTAGTCGGATCTCATCAGAAAGTTCATAAAAATCGCCATCTACTCTTACTTGTGTAAAACCTTTTTTCTCTAATTCATCAAATTCTTTTTGATAAATTCCCTTTCTCCCTCTAACAATAGGAGATAGTATTAAAAGACTTGACCCTGACTTAAAGTCCATAGCTCTTTCAACCATTTTCTCTATGCTCATAGCATTTAATGATCGATCACAACTTGGACAATGAGGAACTCCTGTTTTCGCGTAAAGTAATCTTAAATGATCATAAATACCTGTAACGGTTCCTACAGTGGAACGAGGATTCTTACTAACTGTTTTTTGATCTATAGAAATAGTTGGAGATAAACCCTCTATTAAATCTACGTCTGGTCTATCTAATTGATCAATAAATTGTCTGGCGTAAGCAGAAAGGGATTCAATATAACGACGTTGTCCTTCAGCATAAATTGTATCAAAAGCCAAACTGCTCTTTCCTGAACCGCTTAACCCTGTAAAAACAACAAGTTTATCTCTGGGTATCTCAACGTCAAGATCTTTGAGATTATGTTCTCTAGCACCTCGAACAAGAATCTTCTTTTCAAACAACATTAGAAACTCTCAGAAAAACCAGGAAAAACAAATTGAAGCAGGAGTTGATACTATAGAGAATATTCAAATCAATACCAAATCAAACCACCCGTAAGATTAATATCCTGTCCTGTCATACGAACCGCATCTTCAGAGGCCAGAAAAACACAAAGTGCTGCATGATCTTCTGGAGTCACTAAAGTCTTCAGCGCTGAAGGATCAGTAAATGTCTTTTTTGCTTCATCAAATGTTATCTGGAAACTTTCAGACATATTTTGAATAACACTATCAATGCGAGGCCCAGCAGTAGCACCCGGACATATAGAATTAACTGTTATTCCATACTCCCCTAGCTCGAATGCAAGGGTTCTTGTAAATCCTATAACGGCAGTTTTTGAAGAAGTATATGGAGTCCTGTTAGGAAGTGGGCGTTTTCCACTCATAGAACTAACATTAATTATACGACCGTAGCGTTTTTGTTTCATAAGAGGAATGACATACTTTGACACTAAAAACATTCCAGTCATATTTACAGAAAAACACTCTTCCCATTCCTCTAGTGTAATATCTTCGCAAGGTTTTGTAGGACCAGCAACCCCTGAATTATTAACAAGAATATCGACAGAACCCATCTCTTTTTTAACAGTTTCTACTAAATTTTTTACTGAATCTTCATCACTAACATCGGTTTGCACAATTAATGAATCAGAATTAAGTTCGGAAGCTGTAATTTTAAGATTTTCTAAATTTCTAGAGGCTAAAACAACCCTTGCCCCATTTTTACATAAAGCACTTGCTATAGATTTTCCAATACCTTGTCCAGCACCAGTAACAATAGCAGTATTTCCATCTAATTTTTTCAAAAACAATCCTCTCAAATTTTTAGC
>CEOQ01014584.1_pt1 | contig 28277 bp, 30 predicted proteins | sample 361351 | NCBI WGS metagenome assembly CEOQ01 (sample SAMEA2619907, study PRJEB7988) | marine metagenome | biome: marine biome (ENVO:00000447); feature: deep chlorophyll maximum layer (ENVO:xxxxxxxx); material: "saline water (ENVO:00002010), including plankton (ENVO:xxxxxxxx)" | depth 60 m | reverse complement strand
ATCTGGAGTTCCTAGTCTTTTGAATCCTATTGCTGTATCAGGTCCTAGTACTAATCCTTTTAAATTTGCAGAATTGATTATTGTCTTAATAAATTGTTCATATGTTAATTCAGATATAGATTTGGTAAACTGTATAGGAATAACAAAGTCTATACCAATATTTTCAATAAAAGCTTTCTTTTCATCTACGGAAGTAATTAAAGGAATTGTTATAGATGGATCAAAAAGTTTTCTAGGATGATCTGTAAAGGTAATAATTCCAGATTTACAGGAATTATTTTTGGCTATTTTGCATACTTGATTAAGTAAATGTTGGTGTCCTAAATGAATTCCATCAAACATTCCAATTGAAAAAATTGTATTTTGATGGATGTTGTAAGAGTCCAATTGAGTTCTTAGTTCGTCCATATCACCAAATTATTCACATGAAAACAATAAATAATTATTTTATATTTTTGTATGCTTCTTCAAGTAATACTTCAGTTTCTTCCCAGCCAATACATGCATCGGTAATCGAAACCCCATAAGCTAGATTTGAAGGATTAGATTCATCCAGTTTTTGATTTCCTGGATTAATATTACTTTCTAGCATAAGACCAATAATATGATTGTTCCCTGAAATTCGTTGTTCAACGACATTTCTGAATACTCCAGGTTGTTTGGTATGGTCTTTAAAAGAATTAGCATGTGAGCAGTCGATAATAATGCTCGTATTTGCTCCAGAATCTTTAAGTTTATTTACTGCATCAGACACTGATTGTTTATCATAGTTTGGTTTGTCGCTGCCACCTCTAAGTATAAGATGAGTATCTTGATTACCTCTTGTAGTGACAATTGAAGCTTTACCAGACCGATCCACACCTAGAAATCCATGCTTTGAATTTGATGAAATTATTCCATCTACAGCTAATTGAACACTTCCACCAGTTCCATTTTTGAAACCTATTGGCATACTAAGGCCACTTGCAAGTTGGCGATGGGTTTGACTTTCTGAAGTTCTTGCGCCAATTGCACCCCAGGAAATAAGATCACCAAAATATTGAGGTGTTATAGGATCTAGAAATTCTGTACCAGACCATAGTCCAAGATTAGCAACATCAAGAAGAAATTTTCTAGCTTTTTTTAACCCCGTGACCATATCAAAAGAACCGTTCAAATCAGGGTCATATACTAGACCCTTCCAACCTACAGTTGTTCTGGGTTTTTCAAAATACACTCTCATTAATACTAAAAGTTTATCTTTATATTTTTCTACTAATGGCTTTAGTTTTCTGGCATAATCTAAACCTGCATCGGTATCATGTATTGAGCAAGGACCTGCTATAATAACAAACCTATCATCTTTTCCGGTAAGCACATCATGTATTTCATTTCTCCCGGTTGTTATAAAATTACTAAGTTCATTAGATATAGGAAATTCTTCTATAAGTTCTGTAGGTGTTGGCAAGGGTTGTGTTTGTATGACATTAGCATCATATAAATCTGGATTATCTTGTTTTGTCTTATTCATATTTCCTCAAGCAAGTCAATTTAATATTTTATCTGAGGCGCACATTATGTACCTTTTTTAGTATTTGGTCAATTAATGACTCTTTATATTTAATTTATATCTGATCCACGGTTTCGTAAATTAATTGCATCTTTCAAATAAATATTATTAATTTCAGATTGTTTTTTATTTGTGTTGACAAGAAGCAATACACGAATACATCTCGATATATCGTTAGGTACTTCCATTTCGTGGGTATTAAACAAAGCAACTTCAGTCCATCCTAAAGATCTTCTTGCCGCAACTGCTGGATATTCAGCATTTAGATCCTTTGTTGTAGTGAAAAAAGCTGCAGCGATATCATCCACATTCAGATCATTTTCATTAACAATAGATTCTAAAAGTTTTTTGGTCGCGTCTATTATTGATTCTCTGTCGTTATTATCTGAAGTTGTAGCTCCTCTAATTCCGCGACATGCTATCTGAGACATGAATTTTTCTCCTTTTTATTGAAGTCCTTTTAAGAAGTTCGTAGCATTTTTCACTACAGTACTTTTGTCTGAATTTGATATGATATTTACTAAAGCACTACCAATTATTCCAGCATCGGCGTGTTTATTTACTTCAGATAATTGGTTTTTTGTTGAAATCCCAAAACCTAAAGCTACAGGTACAGTACTATGTAGTTTAACTTCGTTTACTAAATCAATACCTTCTGTACTTAATGTGTTTCTAGCTCCAGTTATACCAGCTACACTTACACAATATAAAAAGCCTGATCCTTTTTCACATATTTCTTTAATTCTACTTGTAGATGTTGTTGGTGCTATAAGATATATAAGATTGATATCACTAGCAGAACATTTTTCTGATAAAATTAGTGATTCTTCTAATGGTAAATCTGGAACAATAATTCCATCTACCCCACATAATTTTGCTTTAGATATAAATTCATCTAGCCCATATTGTAAGATTGGATTATAGTACCCCATTAATACAATAGGATTATTTTCATTTTTATTACGGATCATTGAACAAACGTCAAAACATGTATCAATATTGACACCTTTTTCTAGAGCTTTTTGGCTAGATTGTTGAATGGTCACACCGTCAGCTAAAGGGTCGCTAAATGGAATACCCAATTCAATGATATCGGCTCCAGAATTGAATAGTTCCAAAGCTAATTCTGCTGTTGTTTTATTATCGGGAATACCAGTTGTTAAATATAGTATAATCCCTTTTTTATTATTCAATTGTAAATTTTCAAAAGTTTTTTTTATTCTGTTTGTCATTTATTTGATGTATTATATTCCGTAGATAAAAAATTGAGAAAGTTAATGTTAGCATTTACTAGTTATAGTGACAATAGCAATTAGATCGGATAAATATAATGAGTATAGAAGTTACTGATAATGCCAAAATGGAATTATTGAAAACATTAGAAAGATTAAGTTTGGAAGATGGTCAATATTTGAGATTAACAACTCCACCTTCATGGACAGGACCAGGAGACTTTGGAATAGTTTTGGATACAGAGCAAGATTTCGATACTAAAATAGAATTTAACGAACAAGTTGTGTTATTGATTAATGAACAATTATTGTCACAATATGAGAAAGTTATTTTTGATTTTAAAGAGACCCCAGAGGGTCTAAGTTTTGCCTTAGATATATATTAACAAAGAGATAAATGGATTTAAGTAAATATATTAGAGATGTTCCAGATTTTCCTATTGAAGGTATAATTTTTAAAGATATTACTCCTTTGTTATCAGATGCGGATGCATTTCAAGAAACTATCAATAAAATCATCAATAATTATAATTTTGATGAAATAGATGTAGTTGCAGGTGTAGAATCAAGAGGATTCTTGTTAGCAGCTCCAATAGCTGATCGCATGAAAAAACCCCTGGTTTTATTTAGAAAAAGTGGAAAGCTTCCTTATAAAACCAAGTCGGCAAGTTATGATTTAGAATATGGAAGTAGTACTATCGAGGTACATGAAGATTCGATTAAAGCCAATGACAGAATATTATTAATTGATGATTTAATAGCTACAGGTGGGACTTTAGGAGCATGTTTAGATTTGGTGGATCAGTTTAGCGCTAAAGTTAAGGGAATAGCAGTAATAATTGAATTAAGTTTTTTAGATGGCAGAGATTTGCTCAAAAGCGTAGATATTTTTTCAATTATTAAGTACTAGTAATTGTTCTGACTTTCACAATATTGACTTTGATATAAGTTGTTTTTACAATCCTTTTAAGTTGTTATTAGAAATCCATAATCCTTTCGGATTTAGTATATGAGGAGGTTATCCAATGGGTACAACACAACAAATGGCAAGATTTATTACTGAAGCTAAATTTTCTGACATTCCAGAGCCTGCGATTTATGCTGCAAAACTTTGTATTTTAGATTCTATAGCATGCGCAATTTACGGAACTACAAGACCCTTAGGTAAGATTATTACTGAATTAGTTGATGAAATGGGCGGTAATCCACAATCTAGAGTACTTGGTACTTCAATCAAAACTAATGCGGCAAATGCTGCATTAGCAAATGGGACTTTAGGCCATTCTGAAGACTTTGATGATATGGGATCAGGAGGCCACCAAGCCGTAGTTTTGATGCCTGTAGCTCTTGCTTTGGCAGAAGAATTGAGTTTAAGCGGCAAAGATGTGTTGACTTCATACTTAGTTGGTTTTGATATATTTGCAAATGTTGCTTTAAATATGGGCCCAGATCATTATGCTAAAGGATGGCATTCAACATCAAGTGTAGGTACTTTGGGCTCGACTGCTGTTGCAGCAAAAGCATTAGGTTTAGACGAGATGCAAACAAGAATGGCTATAGGGTTAGGCGCTACACAAGCTTCTGGTTTGCGAGGAAATTTTGGGACAATGACTAAACCATTTCATCCAGGTAGAGCATCACAAAGTGGAATAATCGCTGCAAAAATGGCAGGAAAAGGATATGAAGCCAACCCAAATATAATGGAAGATAGATTTGGATATGCTGCATGTTTAGGTGAACAAATGGTTCAATTAGGAAACATGACCAGACATTTGGGCTATCCTTGGGCAATAATGGGCACAGGTAAAGAAGTAGCTAATGGAATTGATATAAAAATATGGCCTTGCTGTGGTGGAACACACGGTTCGAATACCGCTATCATAGAATTACTCAATAATCATTCATTTAGTTCTGAAGATGTTGAATCGGTTGATATTATTACTACTGACAATCCTTCATGTATGGCACCAAATCTGCGCTGGCCAAAAAGTGGTTTACAAGGTAAGTTTTCTACTTGGTATACTGTTGCATCCCTTATTGTTGATAAAGGAAGATTAGACTTAGAAAGTTTTACTGATGACTCAGCAAACAGACCCGAATTACAATCAATGTTGGAAAGGGTAAATATAACACAAGAAGAAACAATAGCTGACCGACCTAATCGTGCGATTGGTGGCGAATCTTGGTGGGATGTCACGGTAAATCTCAAAAATGGAAGTCAACTAAATACAAGAGTTCCAGGACATGGTGATACATATGGTCCGTATACTAATATTCAAGTAATTGATAAATTTCAGGCTTTGGCTGGTACTGTAATTTCGCCAAGTCAAGTGGACACACTTTTGAATTTGGTTATGGACTTAGAAAATCAATCAGATGTTGTGCAGATTATGGATGCAGCAACTTTGGGGTTAGCTGTTAAGGCTTAAATTTATAAAAAGAAGCCCCTTTTGTTAAATAGGGGCTTCTTTTTATTGAAAGAAATAATTATGTACGAAATTGTTATCCGTAACGGATATATTTATGACGGATTAGGGTCTAATCCCTATGTTGCTGATATTGCTATTTCAAATGGTATTATTGTAGCAATTGGGAGGATTGAAGAAGAAGCATTGAGTGTTATAGATGCTTCTGGTTTTTCCGTATCTCCAGGTTTTATAGATTTACATACTCATAGTGATTTATCTTTTTTAATAGACCCCTTGGCAGATAGCAAATTGAGACAAGGATGTACTTTTGAACTTATTGGGAATTGTGGCCGTAGTGATGGAGGTCCTCTATTTGGTGAAGGATTTGATCTTACAAATGAGAGACTTGAAACACTAAATTTCACTCCAAAATTTAGTTTATCTGGAAACTATGGTGATTATCTTAATATACTTGAAGAAAATGGTACGTTAATTAATATAGCAGGCCAAATTGGACATGGCACTTTGAGAACAAGTGTTATAGGCTCGGGAGATATTAACCCAACACTTGAAGAATTAGATAATATGATATCACTGCTAGATGAGTGTTTAGATCAAGGTGCTTTGGGCTTTTCTACAGGCCTTTATTACGCTCCAGGAAATTATTCACGTACAGAAGAAATAATAAAATTATGTAATGTCGCTTCAAAAAAAAATAAGCTATATTCAACTCATATGAGGGATGAAAGCGATTATTCTATAGGTCTCCGTGGTGCGTTAGAAGAAACTATGAGTATAGCCCAAATATCTGGAGTTAAAACACAAGTATCTCATTTGAAATGTATTGGCCCTGTAACTTGGGGTCAAGCAGACACTCTTTTATCAAGAATTGATGAGATGAGACGAGATGGATATGATGTGATTGCTGATCAATACCCATATACGGGTAGCAGCACTATGTTGGCTGGAGCTGTTTTCCCCAGATGGGTACAGGCAGGAGGGAGATCAGAAGCTCTTCAAAGAATAGAAGATCCGAATTTGTACGATAGATTGAAAAAAGATATATCTAGGAATTTCTATAGAAGAGGTGGAGCTGCTGCTATTAGTATTGCACAATGCCCAGATAACCGAGAATTTGATGGATTAAATTTAGAAGAAATATCAGATGTCATGAATTGTGATCCAGAAGATGCTGCAATCACTCTCTACAGAGGTGGAACCGTTCACGTTATAGCTCACTCTTTAAAACAAGATGATGTAGATAAAATTGCATGTCATCCTTATGTATGTGTTGGAAGCGATGGGAGCTCTATTCGTACGGAAGGTGCTTTATCTGTTGGGTCACCTCATCCAAGAAGTTATGGAACATTCCCAAGATTTATCAAGCAATATGTTAGAGAGAAAAAAATGTTATCAATGCAGGAAGCTATTCGTAAAATGACATCATTGCCTGCAAGTAGACTTGATTTAAAAAGACGTGGTTCTTTGCAAGTTAATAATTGGGCTGATATAGTAATTTTTGATTCAGAAAGTATAGATGATAAATCAACATTTGCTAATCCACATCAATATTCTGTTGGCATTAAATCTGTTTTGGTAAATGGGTGTTTGGCTTACAACGAAAATATAGTAAACACTGAACATCATGGTAAAATTATAAGAGATAATAATGATTAATATAGGTATTAATTAATGAGTCTATCATTTGAAATTGGAGATGAATATAGTCCTAGAGGCCACGCAATTATTTACTACACATCAGGAAGTAAATATTTTATGGCGTATATAGTTATTATTCCAATATCTTTTGATTTTACCAAATTTATGCCTCCAGTAATTTCTTCTCAAATCAATGCAGAAGATATGGCGGGATTTTCTGCTTTTGCACTACCTCCGGTTCCTGAAGAAATACCAGATGGATATGATTTCATAAAAGATTTAGCTACCAGTAGAAATGATGATTTAATTTATGGAGGAACATTTAATGAATCTAATTTAATTGAGTCTGCTCAATCTGTAAACAATCAGGTAGAAAATTATTCTGAACTATATAAAAATTCACAAAACTCTAATCATAAACCTATATCTGAAAGTTCAGATGATTTAAATGTTCAAAATGTTATGTTGTCGTTGATGTCTGAGAAAGACAAATTGGGAGAAATATCAAAATTGATAGGCAAATTACAGTTTGCGGTAGAAGGAAAAGATTTAGACCAAGTTCAAGAAACAGAAGTGGAAATTAAAAATATTTCTTCTTTTTTTACTGAAGAGTACAAAATAGGAGCTATTTTGCAACTTGTCAAAAATAACTCATTAAATTCAAATAAACTTATTCAACTTTATATAGAGAGATGTTATAAACTTGCAGATAATGATGCAGATGCGGTAAGTCTACTTGATAGAGAAATAGACGAGATAAATTAACTTCTCATAGATTCATATGATTTAGCAAAACTAATAATTCTTCTTCCTTGATTTGTTGTACTTTGTTTTGCTAATTTACCTGCTTTTTTATAATATTTTGTAGCATCTTTGTTTTGCCCCCTATGGTCTAGGAAGGTACCTATCGAAAGAGCTGCAAATGCTGCTTGGTCTAGAGCCCAGGGAGTGAATGTAGATTCCCCCAGTTCAATAATTTGTGTATATGCTTTTTCTACCAAATTAATTGATCTTGATTTTTTTCTTATTATTTGAGCAAGATTAACCGCTGCTTTTGTTCCTAATTCTTTAGCAATAATATTATCTAATGACTTAGATAGATCGATTGCTTTACGGTATGAAATACGCGCCTTATCAATTTGATCTGTAGATTCAAATTTTTGTCCTTCAAATATACATTTATGAATATCAGAGGTACTAGATAATATTATATTATGGTCATGGATCTGTTGAAAAATTTTCTCTTTTTCAACAGAATTGTTTTTTGATTCATACCAACTTAGTAGGCTTTGACAACCTTGAATGCTTGTTTGTATCCCAGATATAGTTTTAGAAGAAATTCCATATTGAATACTTTTTTTCATCAGGGTTTCAAAACGATTATAATTTTCGAGCCTTCCCTCATAGTTTGCAATATTAAAATAAGCTCGAGAAGCGATATAGAGTCCCTCAGGATTATTGGAGAGAATACCTATTTTGGCTGCTCTATTGTGCATATGAATACTAGATGTGAAATTATTTTCCTGGTTATACCAAAGTCCTAATTCAAAGCATGCCATTGAGCTAAACATGACCCCCAATGAGCTTTTAGATTTAAGTCCATAGTGTATGGAATTCATATAATGTTTTTTGTAATCTGAGTATTTTTGTATAGAGGATTCAAGATTTCCAATATTAAAAAAAGCACAAGATAAAAAACCTAAGTCTTCAGAACTATTTTTTTGTGGGATTAATCTAGAGGCTTCTTTAAATGCTTCAAGAGAATCTGTGAATCGTTGTAAAAGTTTTAGCGAATTTCCTTTTTCTATTATTGCACGAAGATTTTTCGGGTGTGTTGAAAGCTGTAAAGAGGCTATTTCTAAATCCTCACTTGGATTATTCAGACCTGAAAATGAAGGACCTATCGATGAAAAAATTGCTTTATTTAATAATTTATTTACTGACATTAGTATAATTTTCTTTTGATTAACATATACTGTCAATCTTTTCATCGATTAATTAATATAATATTGATATATTGTCATAGTTGATTAATATTTTAATTTGAGCAAATTTCAGGAGGGTATATATGTCAAACGAAGGAAGTTTGAACCCTGAGTCTGTTTTATCGCAACTGAAATCCAACAATATTACACATGTTGTATGGCTTCCTGATAGTGAGACTAATTGGCTTTATTTGTTAATGAAAAACGAACCTACAATTGAATTGGTACCAGTGAGTAGAGAAGGGCAGGCTTTTTCAGTAGCTGCAGGATTATCTACTGGTGGTAAGAAGCCAGTTATATTGATACAAAATACAGGTTTATTAGAGTCAGGTGACTCTTTAAGAGGTTGGGGAATAGGACTCAAAACTCCTGTTGTAATGCTTATTGGTTACCGAGGCTGGACAAGGCATGGTAAGAATGCTTTTCATGATGTAGCAAAATTTACGGAACCCTTTCTTATTGCAATGGGTATAAATTACTATTTAGTAGAGAATGATGGAGATATAGATAGAATCACCTACGCCTTTGAAGAGGCCGATGAAAATAAAAAACCTGTTGCAGTATTAGTTGGTGATGAATATTCTAGTTGGAATTAATACATTATTTATAAGTATTAGGTAGGAAAAAGATGATTGATACGTTAGAAATGTTAAAAATATTCAAAAATTATCGAGGTAACAGTGTTGTAATACCAGGTAGAGGTGGTAAACATTGGGTTACACTAACAGATAATCCTTCAAGAGATATTCCTTTAGGAGATCCAGCAATGGGTGGTCATGCATCATATGCTTTTGGTTTGGCATTAGCAATTCCAGATGAAACAGTTGTTTTATTTGATTCTGAGGGTGACTTGTTAATGAATACTGGAGCACTTGCAACAATTGCAGACCTTGCACCTAAAAACTTCTATCATTTTCTTTTAGACAATGAATGTTATGCCACAACTGGTGGTCAGCCTGTACCTAATGCTCAAAAAGTTGACTATACTGGCTTAGCTCAAAGTATGGGGTACGGTTCAACTTATTTTATAGATAATTTAGAAGATTTTGATCAAAAAATTTCTGAAATATTGAGTCAAGATGGACCAGTATTTATACACCTAAAAATTAATCCTGAAATTGAAAACGTTCCTATTAATCAACGCGTCAGATGGCAAAACCGATCTTGGGATCAAGTTTTGAATGACGTTAAGTCAGAGTTATCAGTTAAGTAGAATTATAACAATGGTAAAACAGTTATATCACATAGATTCATATCTGAAAGACTTCGAGGCGGTAATAGAAAATGTTCTTCCGGAAGGTATAGTACTAGATCAAACCGCATTTTATCCTGGCGGAGGAGGCCAACCCTGTGATTATGGCGTATTAATTTCTAATGAAAAAGAATATAAAGTCGATAAAGTGCAATATGCCGAAGGAACTATTGTACACAAAGTTTTATCAGAGGGGTTGAAAATAGGCGATACTATTAATGCGACTATTGATTGGGACAGGAGATACAAACTTATGAGAACACACACAGCGCTTCATATTTTATGTGGAGTCGTCTGGCGTGATTTTGGCGCATTAGTTACTGGTGGGAATATGGAACCACTAAAAGCTAGAATGGATTTTGAATTAGAAAGTATGAGTACTGATTTTGCAGAAAGAGTTGAAGAAAAAATCAATGAAGAAGTAGCAAATGATCACAAAATAGATATCAATATACTTCCTAGGGAAGAAGCGTTAAAAATACCTGATTTGATAAGAACCAAAATTGATTTATTGCCAAAACACATATCTGAATTGAGGATAGTTGATATAAAATCTTTGGATCTGCAGGCTGATGGTGGCACACATGTTATTAGTACCAAGGAAGTAGGCCACATATCTGTTGTCGGTCATGAGAGTAAAGGGAAAATAAATAAACGTTTAAGAATTCAAATAGAAGATTAGTTTGTTAGATAACTTTAGTATAGAATATAGAATTCGTTTTTATTTGATCGTTGGGGTTTTCGCTGTTTCGACCGCAGCAATTTTGATTAAATTAGCATCTGAAGCCCACCCATTAGCGATAGCGTTTTATAGAATGTTTATTAGTGTAATAGTATTTTTACTGATAGCTTGTATATACCGTATTCAGCGACCACAGCATATCAATGTATTCACTGTAAAAAATAACCAAGTTATAAGAATATTAATTAGTAGTTTGGGACTAGCAATGCATTTTTGGTTTTGGGTTTGGTCATTAAGCTTTACTTCAGTTGCAAGCTCTGTTCTTTTGGTTACTACAAACCCTTTTATAGTGCTCTTATTTTCTTGGATTATATGGTCACATCCTATTCGTTTAAAAATGATAACTGGAATGTTTATTGGTTTGATTGGAGGAGCCATAATTATATTAGGAGATTCACAATATGATAATAATATTACCGGTGATTTATTAGCATTATTGGGTTCTCTTTGCATAGTGCCATATGTTTTATGTGGAAGAAGTTTAAGAAAAGATATGCATATATTGACTTATAATTTATATGTTTATGGATTAGCAACTACTTTTTTATTTATCTTGATAATAATTTTTCAAATTGAATTATTTAGACTAAGTGTTTATACATACTTTATGCTATTCTTAGTAGCATTGATTCCTCAAGTTATTGGTCACTCATTGCTAAATTGGGTTTTAGGGTATGCAACAGCCGTTTTGGTTACTATTAGTGTTATGGCAGAACCAATAATTGCCACAATTTTAGCAAGTATTATTTTGAATGAAATCCCTACATTTTACTGGTATATGGGAGGATTTTTGATTTTATTAGGAATTTATTTATCTATAAGTGAACTAGAAAATGATTTTATTGATAACGATACCTAAGTTAGCATGAAAAAATGATTTAATGGCCCGTGTCCTTTACCTAATCCAGGTTCATTTTTAATTGCTAGGGTAACATAACTTTTAGCTTCCTCTACGCTTTGTTCTACTGAATAGTTTTTAGCTAAACCTGCAGCTATAGCTGAGGCATATGTACAACCTGTACCATGGGTATTAGCTGTAGGTATACGATCAGCTTTTAAAGTTGTAAATTTTTGACCATCATATATCGTATCATTAGATTTTGAATCATTAGAATGTCCCCCCTTTATTACAACAAAATCAGGACCCATAGAATGTATAATTTTTGCTGCAGATTCAATATCACTAGTGTTATTTATAGTAATCTTACTGAGAACTTCTGCCTCGGGAATATTTGGGGTTACCACAGTAGATAGTGGTAACAATTCGGAAATTAAATGTCCTATTGCATTATCTTGTATTAATTTATCTCCACCTTTAGCTATCATCACAGGATCTACAACTATGTTACCAGTTTTAGAAGACTTAATTTTTTCTGAAATAAGTTTTATAACCTCAATGGAGGCAAGCATTCCTGTTTTAATTACATTTGGATTTAAATCATTTAAGACTGCATCAATTTGTGATTCAATAATATCTATAGGTATTTCATGGATTCCATATACTCCTGTTGTATTTTGGGCAGTAACTGCTGTTATTACTGAACATCCAAATGTACCTAAAGCTGAAAATGTTTTTAAGTCAGCTTGAATTCCTGCACCCCCGCCTGAATCTGAGCCTGCTATAGTCAAACTTACTGGAATTTTCATTTTGTCTCCTCTTATTCAACAAATTCGTTCGTAAATAAATCATTTACGTCTGGTACACTAGTTATCTGGCCGGTATCGTATAACCATTTTGAAAAAACCGCCCATTTATTTTCAGCTTGAGTGCCAAATTTACCTGATTTATCAACCCACAATGGGGCTAATAATTCTACTCCAGGATACTCTATTGCTTCGTCTATTTCTTCATTTGTTGCTTTGATTAAATTATCAATACCTTTTTCAGGGTCAGAAATGGCATCATTATATCCTTTTGATATTGCTCTAGTCATTCGTTTAACAAGGTCTTTATTATTTGCTACCATTTCATCACTAGCTACCAAAACCAATTCATAATAGTCTGGTACACCCCATTGTTCCATTCTCATTACATTGACAGGGAACCCTTCGTTTTCAGCCATAATAGTTTCATGACTTAAATAACATCCTAAACATGCATCAACAGTTTTGCCAATAAGTGGAGGTACAAGATCATATCCAGTGTTGATTAATTCAATTTCTTGTTTTCCTTGTAATCCATCAGCTTTTAATAATGTGTCTAGTAAGTTTTCATTTAACGGGATTCCGGGGTAGGCAATTTTTTTACCTTTGAGGTCAGATGGTCTAGTTATGTTTGATTCTTTGAGTGTCATTATAATGTTCAATGGATGCTGAACAAAAGCCAAAACTGATTTTACGGGAATATTTTTTGATTTAGCTAGAATTAAGTCTGGTTGATAGCTAATCCCAAAATCATCTTGCCCTGCTCCAACAGTCTGTAATACTGTAGATGGATCAGACGGAGTATATATTTCTATATCGATATTTTCATCTTTGAAATATCCTTTTTCTAGTGCAATGTATAATCCAGTATGATTAGCATTTGGATACCAATCTAATGCTAATTTAACTTTTGTATCTTCTTTCGTAGTTTCACAACTTAATACAAATATGCTACTTATTAGAACCACTACAATAGATAAATATTTGAATTTCATTATTACCTCCATTGAAACATATTATTCACTGGGTGATTTCCAGTACACAATTTTTCTTTCGCAATAATTTACTAGCAAAAACAAAAAGAAACCAATAATTGAAAGCAAAAATATTGCAGCAAATACACGTTCAGTTAGAAATTGTGGTTTCGATCTTATCATTAAATATCCTAAACCTTCACTTGAACCTACCCATTCACTAATTACAGCTCCAATTACACTTGCAGCCATGCCTATTCTTAAACCTGTAAATATATAGGGCAGAGAATTAGGTATCTGTATTTTTCTGAAAATCTGAGACTTATTTGCGCCCAAAGTTTTCATCATATTAACTAGATCATCATCAATTGATTTTAATCCATCAATAGTATTAACAGCTATTGGGAAAAATGCAATGAGCCCGACAACAAGTATCTTTGGTAAGAGCCCATATCCAAACCAAACAAGTAAAATTGGTGCGATTGCTATAATGGGTATAGTTTGAGAGGAAATAATAATGGGATAAAGTGCTTTTTCTAATGTTTTTGAATAAACAATAAATCCACCAATCAGTATTCCAGAAACTATAGAAAATGAAAAACCAATCAATATTTCGTATAGTGTTACAAAAGAATGACGTAAAAGTAAATTCCAGTGTTCGTACAATTCAACAACTATATCTGTAGGAACAGGAAGCAACCATTTTGGTACATCTGCTAAATTGCAAGATATTTCCCAAATAACTAATAATGTAAATATTAGTATTAAGGCTGGAAACCACTGAACAAATATATTTTTCAAGTTCGTATTAAATTTTGTGATTCTATGTCCCATATTAATTTTGTATCAAGGGTAAAATTTCTTTTTTAATTGTTATAAATGAATTATCTAATACTATTTCCTGTGGGCGAGGTCGGGGTAGATCAACATTTATAATTTGTATTGAATTCAAGTTGTTATTTTGCATGACATAAATTCTGTCTGATAAAAAGATAGCTTCATCAATATCGTGTGTAACTAAAAGTATCGTTTTGTTAAATTGTTCCCATAGTTGAAGTAACCATTTTTGCATTTGTGATCTAGTTATAGAATCAAGAGCACTAAATGGCTCATCTAACAGCAAAATTTTATTATTAGTTAATATTGTCCTTAGAAATGAAGCTCTTTGTCTCATTCCTCCAGAAATTTGATCAGGATAATAGTTTTCATAACCACTTAAACCAAAAGTATCGAGCAACTTAATTGCTTTTGTTTCTGAAATAGTTTTATTTTCATTTTGTAATTCTAATCCTAGTATCGAATTATCAAGGATAGTTTTCCAAGGCAAAAGTAAATCTTTTTGTTGCATATAACTTAATTTGCCAAGTCGATCTTTTGATTCAATTCCACTAATAATTATTTCACCATTATCTGGGTTATTTAGACCAGAAATTATGTTAAGAAGTGTACTTTTCCCACATCCACTGGGGCCAATTAGGCTAACGAACTCTCCATCATTTATTTGAAAATCAATATTATCTAATATCAATGTATTTTCATTAGAAGATTCATCAACATAACTTTTACTTAAACTTTTAATATCTATAATTGGATTCATGATTATATAAAAAAACCGCTTGGTATGTGCCAGCGGTTCTCATTTAATTTGATTTCCTACGCTGGTATTATCCAGATCAGGTTTAAGGGTCGCTCAATTGAGCCTCTCAGCCTGTAAAATTACAAGCTCCCCCTTAATATTGTATTTGCATTAATTTTTTTTAATTTGCTCCTATTTTTTGTAATATGCGACAGCTTGGATTGCTTTGACTATTTTATCATATCCTGTACATCTACATAAATTTCCCGCAATTGCTAGTCTTATTTCTTCTTCGGTAGGTTTTGGATTTTCATTAAGTAACGCTCTTGCCGACATGAGAAACCCAGGTGTGCAAAAGCCACATTGTAAACTTCCATATTCCATAAAAGCTTCTTGTAATGGATCAAGACCTTCTTTTGAAGCAAGCCCTTCAACTGTTGTAACATTCTGGCCTTCAACTTCTACAGCGAGAGTACAACAAGAAACAATCGCCTTCCCTTCTAATTGGACTGTGCATGCACCACAGTTACCATTACTACAACCTTCTTTAGTACCTGTTAAGCCAATATTGTCTCTCAAAGCTTCTAACAAGGTTTCCCATGGATCAACTAATATTTCTTTAGTTTCATTATTAACTTGAAATCTAACTGGAATTTTAGACACTTTTACCTCCGTGCGAAATTTATTGGTTTTTATAGAGAATCTTCAAGGCATTCGCTAAGAGTTCTGCTAGTTAATACTTTGATTAGTTTTTTTCTATATTCTGATGTTCCACGAACGTCAGAAATAGGGTTAGCAGAATTTGGAGCTAATTTTGAAGCTTCTTCTATATTTTCTTTTGTAAAGTCTTTATTTATTAAGAATTTTTCAGCCTCCTTGGCCTTAATAGGAGTAGGGCCAACTGAAGCAAGTGATATACCGGATGATATACATTTGTTTTGGTCATCTAATTTTACAAAACTTCCAACACCAACTACTGCGATATCCATTTCATTTCTAGGAATGAATCTTTGATATCTACTATAAGTGTTTTCACCTAAGTCTGGTAAAATTATTTCTACAAGAAATTCGTTTGCTTCCATAATATTACGACCAGGACCCGTAAAAAAATTGTTCAATTCAACAATTCTTTCTCCCTTACTACTCACTAGAAGAGCCTTAGCATTGTAACTTAGTAAACTTGGTACAGTATCTGCAGAAGGGGTTGAGTTGCAAACATTTCCCGCTACACTAGCCCTATTTTGTATTTGAACAGATCCAACAAGTCCACAAGCTTGATATAGGCCATAGTATCGTTCTTTAATTTTTGGGAAAGCTGCAGTTGTAGAACAAGAGACAGCTGAACCTAAATGTAGACCATCTCCTTCAATCCATTCAATTCGATTGGTTTCAGGGATTCCTTTGAGATTCACAACTGTATTAGGTTCTCTTCTCCCATTTCTTACCTGATCAATAAGATCACTTCCCCCAATTAGCCCTCTAGTATCCCCAACTTCTTTAGCATTATCAAAAATTGATACAGCTTCATCTAAAGATTTGGGTGCGTAATATTCAAAAGGCTTCATCTAATCTCCGTTCTAATCTTTCAATTAATATATGTTAGTTCAATTATAAACTGCTATTTTTTCGAAAGCAACGAATGAATGACATAATATCAACGTTTTTATTCTAATATTGTCCTTGTAAATGATTTAAACAAATGATAAATTATAAACGTAGTTTTAAAGTGATCGTCAGCTAAGTTGATAAAACACTTTAAGATCAATTCGTTGAGACTGGTGAGGTGGTAACGAGCCCCTTTGGTTTCTTTATTAAAAAACTCTTGCTAGTCTAGTGCAGGGGTTTTTTTTTTGATCAACAGCGCTCAAATCTATATACAAAGAAGAGGAAAAATATGGGTAACAGAACCCAGAATATTCCCTTCTTTTTTATTTTTTGGCTATGAGGGTTTTTATTATGAAAAACCTTAAAAGTATAGAATCCCTCGCGGAATTTGATTATAAATTATCCGATTCTATAAAAAACTTATTAGATATAGACCAACTGGAATTAAATGATTTGGACACAATATTTTCCTTGACGAAAATCATTGATTCCTTTCTTATTAAAAACGACAAGAAATCCTCATTACTCAAGGGTAAAACCATTGTCACTTTGTTTTACGAATCCAGTACTAGGACAAGAGTATCATTTGAAGAAGCAGGCAAACTATTAGGGGCAGATGTCATTAACATGTCTGGTAACGGTACAAGTATAGATAAAGGAGAATCCCTTCTAAATACATCTCTTACATTACAGTCTGCACATACTGACTTGATAGTTGTTCGCCACCCTCATTCTGGTGCTCCATATTTTATGGCAAAAAATTTATCCAAAACAAAAATAATTAATGCAGGTGATGGCTGGCATGCTCATCCAACACAATCGCTTATAGATCTCTATGCTGTAAAACAATCCTTTCAAGATCTCAAGGGTTTGAAGCTTGTTATAGTGGGCGATATTTTACACAGTAGAGTAGCAAGATCGGATATTATAGGTTTCCATAAATTAGGAGTGAATGTATCTCTTTGTGCTCCAAAAAGTTTATTACCTACGACTCTTTTGGATAAAACTGCTATGGATGAGTCTGATCCCTATAAAAATGTCAAAGTTGAATATAATTTAGAAAAGGCTTTAGATAGTGCCGATATTGTTATGCCGTTGCGAATTCAACAAGAGCGGCTAGGAGAAGTCTCAGGTTTTCCTTCATTAAGAGAATATTCATCTCGTTTTCAAATTAACGATAAAACTTTAAAATTTGCAAAACCTAATGCGATCGTTATGCATCCAGGCCCAATGAATGAAGGCGTGGAAATAAGCTCTGAAATTGCTCATAGTGATCGTTCACAGATTGAAAATCAGGTTCGCTATGGAGTTGCGATTAGAATGAGCCTGTTATATTTAATGCTTACCGGAGGTCATTCAAATGAATAAATCTAGTATAGGCGTTAAAAATGTAAGGATAATAGATCCTTATAACGATGTTGATAATGTTTTAGATATTCTTATTGAAAATGGAATAATAACAGGCATTGGTAAAAATATTTTTTCGCAAGATATAAATGGTAACACTGCTGTTATAGATGGAACCGATAAGATTTTAAGTCCTGGTTTTATTGATTTGCACACCCACCTAAGAGACCCTGGACAAGAACATAAAGAAACTATTGAAACTGGAATGAAAGCAGCTGCAAAAGGTGGATTTACAACAATATGTTCGATGCCAAATACTAATCCCCCAGTTGATAATTCAAGTATTGTTAAATATATATTGGATGAATCTAATAAACTTGAATTAATAAAAGTCCTTCCTATTGGTTGTGTTACAAAAGGGAGAAAAGGAACGCAAATTTCTGAGATGTGGGATTTAAAAAATGCAGGTTGTGTAGGTTTTAGTGATGATGGGGACCCAATTTACAATTCTGAAATTATGCAAATAGCACTACAATATAGTGAACATCTCGGATTACCTGTAATAAATCATTGTGAAGATACTCAATTATCAAAACATTCTTCTGTAAATGAAGGAAAAATTTCAAATAGACTAGGATTATCAGGATGGCCAAATCAGGCAGAAGATATTATGATTGCAAGAGATATAGAGTTGGCAAAGAAATATGGTGGTCATTTGCATATAGCTCATGCAAGTACTGCTCGTTCAGTAGAACTTATAAATGATGCAAAAAAACTTGGAGTTAATATTACTGCAGAAGTAACACCGCATCATTTAACTATGACTGATAGTTGGTTTTTAGGGCATCAAAAAGATATTGATGTTTTTGCTTGTCTTGGCAGTGAAGCCTATGATTCTAATTTAAAAGTCAACCCGCCATTAAGAACTAAAACAGATGTAAATTCTTTGTTAGTCGGCTTAAAAGAGGGGATAATTGATGCCATTGCAACTGATCATGCTCCTCATGCACTTCAAGATAAAATTACTACATTGGATGCTGCTGAATATGGGATTAATGGATTAGAAACGGCCTTTACTCTTCTAGCAAGTTTGTATCATCAAAATATGTTAGATATTGCAGAAATTATCAATCGTTTAACACTTGGTCCAGCAAATATAATATCTAATTCCTTAGAAAAGCCTAAAGGAATTATAAAAGGAGAATTAGCTGATATTGTGCTCTTAGATATGAATACTGATTTTACTATATTAGGGAAAGATTTTATATCAAAGAGTAAGCTTACCCCTTTAGAGGGGCTGACATTTAAAGGTAAAGTGATTTTAACTGTAGCTAAAGGGTCTATAGTTTATCAGGAGAATAACAATTAGAAAATTATGAATGGTGAGTCAGGATGCAAAAGGCATATTTAATATTAGAAGATGGATCCATATTTGAAGGTACTAGTATAGGATTGACTGGAACAAAATATGGAGAAGTTGTATTCAATACCAGTATGACTGGTTATCAAGAAATTTTAACAGATCCTTCATATTCAGGTCAGATTGTAGTAGCTACTTATCCATTAATTGGAAACTATGGGATAAATAGCAATGATTCACAATCTAAACAGATACAAGTAAAAGGTTATGTTATTAGAGAATATTGTGAATTTCCAAGTCACTTTGATTCTGAATCTGATTTAGACACCTATCTTAAAAGTAATGATATACCTGGTATTTTTGATATTGATACTAGAGCTGTGACAAAAAAGTTAAGATCCACTGGTTCGATGATGGGGTGTATCACAAATAATCCAAAACCTGAAGAAGAATTACAAAACTTATTAAATCAACCTCATTATCTAGAAGTAAACCATGTTTTATCTGTATCTTCTGATACTCAATATAATTGGAATCAAGAAGATAATAGTTCATTAGGTCGTCTTAAAATTGCAGTTATCGATTGTGGCGTTAAATTCAATATATTAAAAAGTTTATCAACACGTGGATGTCAAGTTGAGGTTTTTCCAGTAAATGCTTCACTGGATAAAATATTAGAAAATGATCCTGATGGCGTTGTAATTTCACCTGGACCAGGCGATCCATCAATGCTGGATCAATTGTCAAATACTGTAGAGCAATTAGTCAAAAACAAACCTATTTTTGGTATATGCCTCGGAAATCAAATGATAGCTAGGGCATTAGGTGCAAATACATTTAAATTAAAATTTGGGCATCATGGAGGAAATCATCCAGTAAAAGACATAAGAAGTGGCAAGGTAACAATAACTTCTCAAAATCATGGATTTGCTATTGATAAAGATACATTACCTAAGGATTTATCGGTAAGCCATGTGAACCTTATTGATGGAACTGTTGAAGGGATAGAACACAATTATTTACCAGTTATGGGTATTCAGTTTCATTCTGAAGCCTCTCCTGGACCTTTAGATAATACATATTTATTTGATAGGTTCATAGAAAAAATTAAGGAGGAACAAAATGGTTAATGATGCAGATAAAAATAATGCAAATAATCAATCTTCTAGAGGGCGTTGGCAGGTTCTTTTAATTGAATATGAATTACTAGATGCATATTGGTCTCAACTACAACAAAGAGTCTGGATGAGTGGATTAGTTTTAGTTAGTCTTTCAATGTTTGGTATCGTATTCTTATTAACTGTAATGGACCCTACAAGACCCCAAACAACTAATAGTGCTGGATTAATTGCTATTATTGCATCTCTTCTTTCTATTGGATGGTGGTTACTTTTGAGAAGAATGTTTGCAGGGCAAAAAATTGCAGAAATTCGACGTAACGAAATAGAAAAAGAATTGGGTATGAGATCTAGTTTATATTTGACATTTTTGAGACAAAATCAAAAATCAGGTCCTAGAAAATCATCAAATCTCGCGCGAAAAATTGCTGATGGTGATGATGAATTAGAGCTTGATTTAGTGAATTTGAGTGCAAATCCAGATTCTAGTTCCTGGTTACCAGGTTTTATTTCTGATCGTTGGGTATGGAGTGTTATTCCATGGTTATTGATCGGATGTTGGATTGCACTTTATGTAATCAAGTCAAATATGTAACTTCCCACACTGGCAAACATTGGATTGTTAAATTAATAACCTGATTAAATATGATAAGAATAATATGTAGAAGGAATTAAATGGGATTAGATAAAGATATTAAAAAAGTATTAATAATAGGTTCTGGACCAATTGTTATAGGTCAAGCAGCTGAGTTTGATTATGCTGGTTCGCAGGCATGTAGATCAATAAAAGAGGAGGGTGTTGAAACAATTTTAATTAATTCTAATCCGGCCACAATTATGACTGATACTGGCATAGCTGATCATATATATATTGAACCATTAACAGTTGAAGTAATTACTCAAATTATCGATAAAGAGAGACCAGATGGCTTATTACCGACATTAGGCGGACAAACCGGTTTAAATTTAGCAGTTCAACTGTCAGATTTGGGAATCTTAGATAAATATAATGTTCGCTTACTTGGAACACCTATTGAAACGATTAAAAAAGCTGAAGATAGAGATCAATTTCGAGACCTTCTAATCGAAATTGGTGAACCTGTTCTTCCTAGTGTCAGCATTACTTCTATTGAAGAAGCTCGTTTTAAAGTTGAAGGAATGGCGTTACCATTAGTAGTTAGGCCAGCATTTACCCTTGGAGGGACAGGTGGCGGTGTTGTATATGATTGGGAAGAATTCGATCAAGTAATCAATGATGGATTAAAGGCAAGTCCTGTAAGTCAGGTTCTCATAGAAAGCTATCTTTTAGGCTGGAAAGAGCTTGAGTATGAAATAATGCGGGACGCTGATGATGCTTGTTTAACTATCTGTGTAATGGAAAATATGGATCCAATGGGAGTGCATACTGGCGATAGTATAGTTGTTGCTCCGAGTCAAACTTTATCTGATAAGGAATATCAGATGTTGCGTTCAGCTAGCCAAAATATAATAAAGAATCTAGGGATAGAAGGTGGGTGTAATGTTCAGTATGCCTTGAGGCCGAACCCTATGACACAACCTGAAAATATTAACGTCTCAAATCATGAATCCGAATACTATGTTATTGAAGTGAATCCTCGTGTTAGTCGAAGTTCGGCTCTAGCCAGTAAGGCTACAGGATATCCTATAGCAAGAGTAGCATCAAAGATAGCTATAGGTAAAACTCTTGATGAAATTGATAACCCAATTACTGGAAAAACGTCTGCAGCATTTGAACCTGCACTTGATTATTGTGTGGTAAAAATTCCTAGATGGCCATTTGATAAATTCCCAACTGGTGATAGGAATTTAGGGATTCAAATGAAGGCAACTGGCGAAGTTATGGCAATTGATAGAACCTTTACTGCAGCTTTACAGAAAGCTATTCGTTCACTAGAAATTAGTGGGCACTCTCTTTTATGGGAAAGTTCTGAATGGAATACAGAAGATTTTTCTATAGAAGATTTACCACTTTATTCTAACGATAATAGGTTGTGGGCAATATTTTCAGCTCTACGAAAAAATGTTTCTGTTGAAAAACTTTGTTTAATTACAGGTATTGATCCTTGGTTTATTAATTCTTGTAAATTGATTGTTGATATGGAAAAGAGCCTATTATCTCAACCACTTGATTATGATTTATTAAAAAAAGCAAAAAAAATGGGATTTTCAGATGACCAAATTGCAACATTAACGGATCGATTAGTTGGCCAGATTCGTCAACAAAGAAAAGAAATGGGCATAATTCCTGTATATAAAATGGTAGATACGTGTGCTGCAGAATTTGAAGCGGAAACACCTTATTTTTACAGCACATATGAACAAGAAAATGAAGCTGAACCCTTAGAAGGGGAAAAAGCTTTAGTAATCGGTAGTGGACCAATTAGGATAGGCCAAGGAATTGAATTTGACTATTGTAGTGTACATGCTGCATGGGCATTACAAGAGGAAGGTACTTCAAGTATTATTGTAAATTCTAACCCAGAAACTGTTTCAACAGATTTTGACACCAGTAGCCGTTTGTATTTTGAACCTCTTGATGAAGAAAGTATTTTAGATATTATTGATAATGAGACTGGCGAAAAAGATAAGGCCAGTATTCCTCCCTGTGTGGTTCAATTTGGAGGACAAACTGCCATTAATCTTTCACAAAGTTTAGGTAGGCATCAACTACCTATTTTGGGTTCATCTGCTGAGGCAATAGACATTGCGGCAGATCGTGAAAAGTTCGAACAATTTCTGCATTCTTTGGATATTCCACAACCTGCTGGTGCTGTAGTTTCTAGTGTAGAGGATGGCATAAAAATTGCTGAAAAGATTGGTTATCCTGTGTTAGTTCGTCCAAGTTATGTTTTAGGTGGACGGGCTATGGAAGTTGTGCAAACACCTACTGAATTAATTCGATACCTTACTGAAGCTACAAAAGTAGGAGCTACAAATGATGTATTGATTGATAAATATGTTTCTGGAAGGGAAGTTGAAGTTGATGCTATATGTGATGGTACTGATGTATTAATACCTGGAATAATGGAGCATATAGAGCGGGCTGGTGTCCATAGTGGGGATTCTATGGCTGTTTACCCAGGAATTACCTTAGATCCAGATACGATTAAACTTATTACAGAATATACTATAAAGATTGCACTAGGTTTAAAAACCCAAGGTTTGATAAATATTCAATTTGTTATTGAGCATGATCAAGAATCGGAAAAAAAACCAGTTGTATACATTATTGAAGCTAATCCAAGATCTAGTAGGACAGTTCCTTTTATGTCTAAGATAACAGATATTCCTATGGTTTCACTTGCTACAAAAATTATGCTTGGGAAAAAATTGTCTGACATGGGGTATACCTCAGGCTTATATGCACATAATGGGTTATATGGTGTTAAAGCTCCAGTATTTTCAATGTCGAAATTAGCTGGGGTTGATACATATTTAGGACCAGAAATGAAGTCGACTGGTGAGGTTATGGGGATTGATTACAATATTCCTTCCGCGATATCAAAAGCATTACTAGCTGGTGGTTATTCTATACAACCAAATAACTCAATATTAGTTAGTATATCTGATAGAGATAAACCTGATGCAATTGACTTAATGAAGCAATTAGCTGAGTTTGGTTGTGATTTATATGCAACTGAAGGTACTGGTGCAATGATTGAAGCATTAGGTCTGAATGTAAAAATGATTACGAAGCGTATAGCAGAAGGTCATCCTAACGTTGTTGATGTCATACAAGATGGTACAGTAGATGTTGTGATCAATACAGAATCAAGTTTAACATCTGTTATCCGTGACGGATTTGAAATTAGAAGAAATGCAGTTGAAAGACGTATACCATGTTTTACATCTCTTGATACAGCTAGAGCGGCAATAGAAAATTTATTTAGTGTTAATCAAAACTATAATGTAAAGTCATCTGAAGATTATATAAAAGATGTTCCAGAACATAATAATTTTTACCCTTATATTGATGTCCCAAAGTTTTTGTTATAGTTGGACTATACTAGTAAAATAGAGAGAGAATTGTTTTGAAGTTTTACCAGAAATTAGACACAATAATAAATAAAAATAATAGCCTACTTTGTATTGGACTAGATCCAATAAAAGAAAGTATGCCTGTGAGTGATATTTTTCAATTCAATCAATCAATAATCGATAACACATTTGATTTGGTATGTGCTTATAAGCCTAATTTTGCTTTTTATGAATCTGAGGGCCTAGAAGGGCTTCGTGCCTTAGAAAGAACTGTTGATCATATTAAATCTGTAGATGAGGATATAATTATTATTGGGGATGCTAAAAGAGGAGATATTGGTCATACAGCTAAAGCTTATGCAGATGCTTTATTTAATTTTTGGGATTTTGATGCTATTACTATTAACCCCTTTGCAGGATATGATTCTGTTGAACCTTTTTTATCTTATGATGATAGAGGGGTTTTTGCGTGGGTAAAATCCTCAAATCCAGATGGTAAAATTTTTCAAGATCTACAGGTTATAGTTAATGATTCAGTAAATACCACAGTATCTTTTTATGAGTATATGATTCAAGAAATAATGAAGTGGGACAAAAATAAAAATCTAGGGTTAGTAGTTGGTGCTACCTATCCGGAAGAGCTTGGTGTTGCGCGTAACTTAGCCCCAGAATCTCCTATTCTAATTCCAGGTGTTGGTTCACAATCTGGAGCACTAAAAGAATCCCTTGAAGCAAGTGTGAATCGTTTAACTAATCGTTCAATTATTAATTCATCTCGTGGTATTTTATACTCTACATTAGAGAAAGATTTTCATAATAAAGCTCGAGAAAAAGCAGAAAATCTTCGTTTAGAAATACAAGAAATCATAAGTTATTTGGTTTAGATCAAACCAAATAAATTCATTTATAGATCATAAGTTGTTCTAATTTAATACTAATAGTGATTATATTGATTTAATTTCCTATATTATGCTCTTTTTGTATATTGACATGTTAATAAGCAAAAATGGATAATTTTATTAGTTAATTACAACCAAATCTTTAGGTTGCTAGAAATGCATGAAGTGAATGTCGATAGTATTAGGGTTAGCTTAGTTAATTATCAGCGTGTTGTTATTTTGAAAGATAAGACTTCTGGTAAATCTATTCCTATCTGGATCGGCTCTGCTGAGGCAGATTCTATAGCGGTCAAACTTCAAGGAGTTTCAGTCCCACGACCATTAACCCACGATTTAATGAAATCTATGATTGATTTATTTAATGGTGAACTGCAATGCATAAATGTGACAGATCTTGAAGACGAAACTTTCTTTGCTCAGTTGGTATTCAATGCAAAAGGAAAATTATTGGAACTAGATGCACGACCAAGTGATGCAATAGCTATAGCTGTTCGCGCAGAAGTTCCTATATATGTTGCAGACAAAGTCTTAGAAAAGGCTGGAGTATTTTTGGATGAAGAAGGGAATCCTCTTAATAAGACAACAAAAAATGAGAGCACCTCTGAGTCCCAAAATTCTAAAGATTTATCTTCAGATGAGATAAATAGCATGTCTGCTTTTTCCGAATTTATTAGTGGTTTAGACATGGAAGGTTTAGGGAACTCAGATAATAAGCAATAGGGTGATTGACCCTGTCTATTGCTTGTGATAAACTTCACGAGGTTTTGTGAAACTATGAGAGATAACTTGTTGTTAACAGCAAGGATTATGGGGCTAGGTTGGTATGTTGCCATAAGCATCTTATTGGGTGCTTTTGCAGGTATGTGGCTAGATCAAAAATTTCATACAGGTCCATTTTTAATGGTAATTGGAACATTTACTGGTTTAGCAATCGCTTCATACGGTACCTACAAAATGTTAAAGTCTATCTTTTCAGGCTTATAGATTTTAACGGTCCTGATTTGAAAGGAATAAATGCAATTGAGCTTGAATAAAAGTTTAGTTTATGGTTTTGGAGTAGCACTACTAGCACTGTTTGTTGTTGGTTTTATTGTCGGTGCTATAGGTTCAAAATTTACTGATAGTAACCCATTTTTAAAAAAACCTGAAGTCCATTTACCTCCACAACTAATATACGATCCTTTCACTACTGAATCACATGGAGAATCACATGATGCCCATTCAAAGGAATCAGACGGTCATGGCCATGAAAAAGATGAACATCATGGAGAAAAAGACGCTCATCATGGTTTACCTAATCATTTTGTGGTTACAAATACCCTAATATCCTCATGGATTGCTACAATATTATTAATTCTTGTATTTGTCCTAGGTGCGCGGGGAGGAAGATCTGATCGTGAACCTAAAGGTTTTTACAATATTATTGAGTCTATTATATCTGCTTTGTATGGATTTGCAGAAGGAGTAGTAGGGGATAATGCAAGGAAATTCTTTCCTCTATTTGCCACCATTTTCTTGTTCGTATTAGTGAATGCGTGGCTAGGATTAATTCCAATCTATCAAAGCCTTGCAACATTTGATTCTGGAGGCCATGTTAATGGTCATTTCCTTAGACCAGCAGGTACTGATCTAAATATGCCCTTAGCTCTAGCTATAGTTTCGTTTATATTTGTTGAATATTGGGGAATTAAAACTTTAGGTTTTGGTTATTTTGGAAAATTCTTCCGTTTTGGTGCTCTTTTAAAGGGTAAAATATTTGAAGGTATAGTAGACTTTTTTGTTGGTATTTTAGAGTTACTCAGTGAATTTATAAGACTCGTCAGTTTTACATTCCGTTTGTTTGGGAATATGACAGCTGGAGAAATACTATTGCTTATGACATCGTTTTTAATTCCTTTTGCGTTTTCATTACCGTTTTATGGTCTTGAATTGCTTGTAGGAGTAATACAGTCATTGATTTTCTCAGCATTAACTTTAGTTTTCGTATCGATGGCTATTGAGCCTCATCATGGTGAGGGTGAAGACCATTGAAAATAGTGTAATTGAAACTTTGTATACATAATTTAACTAGGGGGTTTTTAATGGAAGGTACAATTGCAGAAATGATTACATATTCAAAATACATAGGTGCAGGTCTTGCTGTAGGTATTGGCATGATAGGTCCTGGTATTGGAATTGGTATGATAGGTTCAGGAGCTTTGAATGCTTTGAGCAGAAATCCTGAAGCAAGAGGTCCTATTGCTACAAATATGATTTTAGCAATTGCTTTTGCTGAGGCTCTTGGTATCTATGCCTTGATTATTGGTGTAATACTAGCCATAGTTGCTTAGTTCATAAGCATAGTTTTACTAATATAGAATACTGGAGTAACTTATGGCAGATTTAGGTTTTCACTGGCCAAGTTTAATAGCTTATTTGTTAAACTTTACTATCTTGTTGATAGTTTTATCTAAGTTCGCTTACAAACCAATATTAAAGATTCTTGATGAGCGATCATCGAATATCAAAGATAGTTTGGAGTTAGCTGATAAAGTGCGTGAAGAAAGTGCACAGCAACAAGCTCAACTAGACGATCAACTTGTAGAAGCTAGGAAACAAGGCCAAGCAATTATTGAGGATGCTCGTTCTGCTGCTGAAAAGCTTAGTGATCAGGAACGAGAAAAATCCAAGAAAGAAGCCGAAGAATTTTTAGTAAAAGCTAAAAGTGATATAGAGCGCGAGCGTGATTCTGCAATGGATGAACTTCGTGCTAATTTTGGTGGTTTAGCAGTTTCAGCTGCTGAACAGATTATTCAACGATCTCTTGATGAGAATACGCATAAAGATATTATTGATAATGTTCTTGAAAATGCATTTACTGATAAAACTGAGGAGTCATAAAATAAATGGCAAAAGGACCCAAAGCAAAAAGGTATGCTGAAGCAGCTT
>CEOQ01008352.1_pt1 | contig 28354 bp, 39 predicted proteins | sample 361351 | NCBI WGS metagenome assembly CEOQ01 (sample SAMEA2619907, study PRJEB7988) | marine metagenome | biome: marine biome (ENVO:00000447); feature: deep chlorophyll maximum layer (ENVO:xxxxxxxx); material: "saline water (ENVO:00002010), including plankton (ENVO:xxxxxxxx)" | depth 60 m | reverse complement strand
ATCTGAAACTGTTTGGAGACAAGCAGATAAATATAAAGTTCCTAGAATTTGCTTTGTAAACAAATTGGATAGAACAGGTGCAGATTTCTTTAATTGCGTGAATATGATTAAAGATCGCTTAGGATCCAAACCTCTTGTTATGCAAATACCAGTTGGTCTTGAAGCTTCATTAAAAGGAGTAGTGGACCTTGTTAAAATGAAAGCCGTGTTATGGAAAGATGAAAAACTAGGAGCAGAATTCGAATACACTGACATACCAAAAGATATAAAAGAACAAGCAAGCAAATATAGAAAAGAATTAGTTGAAACCGCAGTTGAACAAGATGAAAAGCTTATGGACGATTATTTAAATGGAAAAGAAATCTCAGAAACTGATTTGATCAAATGTATTAGAAAAGGATGTTTAAAATTCGATTTTGTGCCCGTATTAACTGGATCAGCTTTTAAAAACAAAGGTGTTCAACCTTTACTTGATGCCGTAGTTGATTTTTTACCAAGTCCCAAAGATATTGGATCAATTAAAGGAACTAAACCAAATTCAAAGGATGAAATCGAAAGAAAATTTGAGGATAAAGAACCGTTTTCCGCATTAGCATTTAAAGTTGCCAATGACCCATTTGTTGGTTCTTTGACTTTTATAAGAATTTATTCAGGAACTGTTAAGTCTGGAACTGGCATATACAACACCACTAAAGACAAAGAAGAAAGAGTAGGAAGAATGTTGTTAATGCATGCGAACACAAGAGAAGATATTAAAGAAGCTAACGCAGGTGATATTGTTGCTCTCGCAGGCCTTAAATATACTATTACCGGACATACTTTATCTGATGAAAAAAATCCTATTGTTCTGGAACCTATGGAATTTCCAGATCCAGTTATTGAGATTGCTGTTGAACCAAAAACAAAAGGTGACCAGGAAAAAATGGGTGAAGCTCTTGGTAGATTAGCTAAAGAAGACCCATCATTCAGAGTCACATCAGATGAAGAATCCGGACAAACAATAATTAAAGGAATGGGTGAGCTTCATCTTGATATAATTGTTGATAGGATGAAAAGAGAGTTTAAGGTAGAGGCAAATATTGGAGCTCCACAAGTTGCATACAGGGAAACAATTTTAAAATCATCAAACAATACGTACATACATAAAAAACAAAGTGGTGGGGCAGGGCAATTTGCTAAAGTTGAACTTACGGTTGAGCCTTTAGCACCTGGCAAAGGAAGAGAAGTTGAGAACAAAATCAAAGGTGGTGCTATTCCCAAAGAATTTATTCCTGGAGTTGAAAAAGGAATTGAAAGCGTTGCTGATAGTGGAATATTGGCTGGATTTCCATTAATCGATTACAAAGTTACTATTGTTGATGGATTACATCACGATGTTGACTCTAGTGTATTAGCCTTTGAGATTGCATCGCGTCATTGCTTTAAAGAAGCGTGCACTAAGGCTTCTCTTAAACTTTTGGAGCCTATGATGAGAGTTGAAGTTATCACGCCAGAAGATTATATGGGCGATGTTATTGGAGATTTAAATAGTAGAAGAGGACAAGTATCAACCACAGACAAAAGAGGAAACGCAACTGTTATAAGTGCCATGGTGCCATTAGCAAACATGTTTGGTTATATTAACAATTTAAGATCTATGTCTCAAGGCAGAGCACAATATTCAATGTTTTTTGACCACTACGCAAAAGTTCCTCAAAATGTTCAAGACGAAGTAACAAAAAAATTGGCTTAATTTTATGGATAGACAAAGTATTAGAATACACCTCAGAGCTTATGATAACAAAATTCTTGATTTATCTACAATCGAGATTGTTAACACAGCTAAGAGAACCGGAGCTCAGGTAAAAGGACCAATTCCATTACCAACAAAAAAGGAAGTATTTACAGTTTTAAGATCGCCTCACATAGATAAAAAAAGCAGAGAACAATTTGAGACAAGGACACATAAAAGATTAATAGATATATTAGAACCAACACCCCAGACTGTTGAAGCTCTTATGAAATTAGATTTAGCATCGGGTGTAGACATCGAAATTAAATTATAGGTATATTTATGACAATTGGTCTTATAGGTAAAAAAATTGGTATGACACGAGAGTTTTTTGAAACAGGAATTTCTGTGCCTGTTACTGTTTTGTTTGTTGAAAAAGGTAGAATTATAGACGTAATCACAAAAGAAAAAAGAGGATACGATGCCATACGTGTTGGTTTTGGAAAAGTTAAAAGTTCTAAATTAACTAAACAAATGAAAGGAGTATTTGCTAAAAAAACAACTGAACCAAAAAAGGTTTTAAAAGAATTTAGAGTAAATAATGTATCCGAATTCAAAGAAGGAAACGAAATTGGATTAGAGCTTTTTAAGGAAGAAAAGTTTGTAGATGTAACATCGAAAACAGTTGGTAAGGGATTTGCAGGTGTTATGAAAAGATATAGTTTTTCTGGTTTAAGAGCAACGCACGGTGTTTCTGTTTCTCATAGATCACATGGATCAACCGGTCAAAGGCAGGATCCTGGCAAAGTATTTAAAGGAAAAAAAATGGCTGGCCACATGGGAGATAAATTTAGAACTATTCAAAATCTTGAAATCATAAAATCAGATATGGAAAATAATCTTATCTATATTAAAGGATCAATACCTGGTTCCAAAAATTCACTTGTTGTTATTAAAAAAACAAGTAAAAAAATTAAGAGAGAAACTACTATAGAAAAGGCCAAAAAAGCTCAAGCGCAGCAAACTAAAACACCATCAAAAAAAGCTGAAAGCAAAAGTGTAAAAAAAGATGAAAAAAAGCCAGAAGTTAAAAAAACTGAAGGTACAAAGAAATGAAAATCCAAGTAATAAACATGCAAGGAAAAAAAATTAGTGATATAGAACTATCAGATAAAATATTTTCTATTAAGCCAAGCAAAAATATAATTCAGAGTATTGTTGATTGGCAAATGAACCGTTTTAAAAAAAGATTAGCAAAAACAAAACAAAGAAATGAAATAAAAGGTTCCACAAAGAAAATATATGCACAAAAAGGTACTGGTGGAGCAAGACACGCAAGCAGAAAAGCTCCAATTTTCGTAGGCGGGGGAGTCGCTCATGGTCCAAAAGGAGCTGTATATAGAGAAAAAAAAATGAATAAAAAAATAAAAAAACTAGGCTTGTTACATCTGTTGTCACAAAAAAATAAAGTGAAATCTCTTTTTATCGTAGAAGACTTTAAAACTGAAATAAAGAAAACTAAGTTATTTAATAGTTTTTTAGAAAAAAATAATTTAAAAAATTCTCTTATTATTTCAGACAAAACTTCAAAACAAAAATTTATTAAATCTGCAAGAAACATTCCAAATTTAAAAATAATAGAACAAGAAGGCGCGAATGTGTATGACTTATTAAAATACAAAAATGTTATTTTTACTACTTCTTCAATCAAAACTTTACAGGATAGATTAACAAAATGAAAAAATTTAATTATTTAGATACTATTATTACACCTGCTATCACAGAAAAGGCTACCTCTTTATCAGAATTTAATAAAGTTGTCTTTAAAGTAAACAAAGGGGCAAATAAAAGTGCTATTAAAAAAAGTATTGAAAAAATTTTTAAAGTTAATGTTGTAAAAATAAACACAATAAATCTAAAAGGTAAAAATAAAATCGTCAGAGGAAGAAAATCAAATAAATCGGGCTACAAAAAAGCAATTGTAACTCTTAAAAAGGGTCAGAGTATCGACATAGCTACAGGAGTGTAATTTAATGTCACTAAAAACATTTAAGTCATATACAAAATCTACAAGAGGTACTGTGCTTGTAAATCGTAAAGGTTTATGGAAAGGCAAACCACTTAAATCATTAACTACAGGAAGCCATTCCACAGGCGGAAGAAATAATCTTGGAAGAATTACCTCAAGACACAAAGGCGCAGGTCATAAACAAAAATATAGACAGATTGATTTTCATAGAAGAAAAGATGACATAAGCGCAGTAATTGAAAGACTCGAATACGATCCAAATAGATCTGCTTTTTTAGCTTTAGTAAAATATGAAGATGGAGTCATGAATTATATACTAGCTCCAAATAAGATTAAAATTGGTGACAAAATAATTTCAGGAAAAGGAAAAGAGATCAAAATTGGGAACTGTATGCCTCTTAGTGACATCCCAACAGGTACAGATATACATAATATAGAGCTAACTCCAAATGGAGGGGGTAAATTAGTAAGATCAGCAGGAGCTTCAGCACAAATTTCTGGAACTGATGATAATTATTGTATAATAAAACTTCAATCTGGAGAAATAAGAAAAATAATTAATACAGCTAGAGCTACCATAGGAACTGTTTCAAACAGCGATCATCAAAATATTAAAATTGGAAAAGCAGGAAGAAATAGATGGAAAGGTATCAGACCACAATCAAGAGGTGTTGTAATGAATCCTGTAGATCATCCACATGGTGGTGGAGAAGGGAAAACTTCAGGAGGAAGAGATCCAGTGTCGCCATGGGGTCAATCTGCAAAAGGATTGAAAACTCGTACTAATAAAAAAACAGACAAATATATAATCTCGAGAAGAAAGAAAAGGAAATAAAATTATGTCAAGATCAGTGTGGAAAGGACCTTTTGTTGATCCAAATTTAATAAAACAAGTGGAAAAATTAAAGGATAAAACAAATAAATCTCCAATTAAAACTTGGTCTAGAAAATCTACAATAATTCCAGAATTTGTTGGTCATAGTTTTCTTATTCATAATGGGTTAAAATTTATACCTATAAAAATTTCTGAGGAAATGGTGGGCCATAAACTAGGAGAGTTTTCACCTACCAGACAGTTTTCTGGGCACACACCTGCTGATAAAAAAGCTGCTCAAGTTGAAGGAGCAGCGGCGGGAGCTACAGGCGCAGCACCAGGAGCTGCACCAGCAGCACCAGGAGCTGCATCAAAACCTGCGGCTGCACCAAAAGCTAAAGAAGGAGCAAAAGATGCAAAAAAATAAGAATCTGGTAAAAGCTGTTAACAGAAACGTTAGATCAGGTACAAGAAAAATCAATATTTTGCTTCAAAACATAAGAGGAAAAAAAGCAGACATAGCAATTAGAGACCTATCATTCGCAAAACAAAGAATAGCTATGGATATAAAAAAAACTGTTCAATCAGCTGTAGCTAATGCCGAAAACAACAATCAATTTGATATAGACAACTTGTATATAAAAGAAGCGTATGTTGGCAAATCAATTGTTCTTAAAAGATTTAGAGCAAGGGCAAAAGGTAGGGCAAGTGGTATTAAAAAACCTTATAGCAATGTTACAATTATATTAACTGAAAAGATTAATAATAAAAAAGAGGAATCGCATGGGACAAAAAGTTAATCCAATTGCTCTAAGACTCGGAATTAATAGAGGCTGGGACTCTGTTTGGTTTGCAAAGAAAAGAGAGTATGGAAAATTATTGATAGAAGATTATAAAATTAGAGATTATATAAAAAAAAATATTGTTAATTCTGGAGTCTCACAAGTTGTAATAGAAAGAACAACAAAAAAATGCATTGTTTCCATTCACACTTCAAGACCAGGTTTTGTTATAGGTAAAAAAGGTTCAGATGTTGATAAAATAAAAAAGAAATTATCTGAAATATCAAGCAGCGACATTAGTTTAAACATTAAAGAAGTCAAAAAACCTGAATTAAATGCTTATCTTGTGGCAGAAAATATTGCCCAGCAATTAGTAAAAAGAATAGCTTTTAGAAGAGCTATGAAAAGAGCTATGCAATCAGCACTTAGATTGGGAGCAAAAGGAATTAGAGTATGCGTAGCAGGAAGACTTGCTGGAAATGAAATAGCAAGAACTGAATGGTTAAGAGAAGGTAGTGTTCCACTTCATACTTTTAGAGCTGACGTTGATTATTCTGAGGCAGAAGCTTTAACAACGTACGGAATTATTGGTGTGAAAGTTTGGATTTATAAAGGCGAGGTTTTTTCCAAAGATAAGGAAATTAAATTAAACAAAGATGTGAGTAAAAAAAATGTTACAACCAACAAGAACAAAATATAGAAAAGCACACAAAGGTAGAATTCATGGCCATGCAACAAGAGCTGCAGTTTTAAACTATGGTCAATATGGTCTTAAGGCTTTGCAGCCAGATCGAGTTATTGGGAAGCAAATTGAAGCGGCAAGAGTTGCATTAACAAGATATATGAAAAGGACAGGCAAGGTTTGGACAAGAATATTTCCTAATATACCAGTTTCTAAAAAACCGACAGAAGTAAGGATGGGTAAAGGTAAAGGAGCCCCGGAGTATTGGGCTTGTAGAGTTAAACCAGGCAGAATAATATTTGAAGTTGATGGAGTTACCGAAAGTGTAGCTAGGATAGCTCTTTATAAAGCCTCAACAAAACTACCAATAAAAACAAAATTTATTAAAAGATATTAATTATGAAAAACAAAGATATAAAAAAATTAAGCGCAGACGAAATGAAAAAGAAAATATTTTCACTGAAAAAAGATTTATTTAATTTTAGATTTAGAAAAGTTAATGGTCAATTAACTGATACTGCAAAAGTAACCGAAATTAAAAAAGATGTAGCTAAAATTTATACGGCTTTATCTAAAAGCAAAGGGTCTAAATAATGAGCAAAAAAATATTAAATGGAAAAGTAATTAATGATAAAAATAACAAAACTGTAGTAGTTGTTGTAAAAAGAAGGTTTATTCATCCATTTTTCCGTAAGGTAGTTACTTCATCTAAAAAATATCATGCTCATGATGAAAAAAATAAATTTAAAGTAGGTGACAATGTCAAAATAATTGAATCAAAACCAATTTCCAAAAAAAAGAGATGGGAGGTAATTGCTAAATAATGATACAGGTTCAAACAGAATTAAACGTAGCTGATAATACTGGAGCAAGAATTGTAGAGTGTATTAAAGTATTGGGTGGATCTAAACGTCGATACGCTTTTGTTGGTGATAGTATCGTTGTTAGTGTTAAAGATGCGATACCTAATGGTAAGGTTAAAAAGGGCTCAGTACATAAAGCAGTAGTGGTAAGGACGAAAATGCCTATCCATAGAAATGATGGAAGTAAAGTAAAATTCGATAATAATGCAGTAGTAATTACTGATGAAAAAGATGAACCAATCGGCACAAGAATATTTGGCCCAGTAACAAGAGAGTTACGTTCAAAAGGTCAAACAAAAATAATTTCGTTAGCACCTGAGGTATTATGAAAAGTATAATAAAAAAAGGTAACCAAGTAGAAGTTTTATGTGGCAAAGACAAAGGAAAAAAGGGTGAAGTTATTGAAATTTTACGACATAAAAATAGAGCTAAAGTAAAAGGTATAAATATTATAAAAAAACATGAAAAAACAACTAAAGAGAAAAAAGGCGGAATTATTTCAAAGGAAAATTATGTGCATATGTCAAATTTAAAAAGCCTAGAAAAAAATGATAATAAAAAGGATAAAAAATGACCCCAAGACTTAAAGAGCAGTACGAAAAAATTATAATTACCGAACTTCAAAAAAGATTTTCAATGAAAAATAAGCTAATGGTTCCAAAATTTCAAAAGGTTGTTTTAAATATGGGTCTAGGAGAAGATGCCAAAGATAAAAAAAAAGTTCAAAACTGCGTTGAAGATATGTCATTAATAAGTGGACAAATGCCAGTAATTACTAAGTTCAAAAAATCTATTTCAAATTTTAAAACAAGAAAAGGAACTACAGCTGGCGTAAAAGTGACTTTAAGAAAAAATAGAATGTATGAATTTTTAGATAGACTTGTGAATATTGCTTTACCAAGAATTAAAGATTTTCAAGGACTAAGCACAAAAGGATTCGATAAATATGGAAATTATAGTTTTGGAATTAAAGAACATATTATTTTTCCAGAAATTAATTTCGATAAAGTTGACAGAATTAGAGGAATGGATATTACGATTGTTACTAGCGGAGCAAATAAAGATTCTACACTTGCACTACTTCAAGCTGCAAATTTTCCATTTAACATTAAAAAGAAGGAGAAAAATAATTAATAATTATGGCAAAAACTAGCGCAATACAAAGAAATTTAAAAAGAATTAGACTCGCAAAAAAATATTTAAAAAAAAGAGAGTCGCTGAAAAAAATAATTAAAAACAAAAAACTACCTTTAGATGAAAGATTTAAAGCTCAGTTAAAATTATCTAAGTTACCAAAAAATTCAGCTAAAATAAGAATTAGAAATAGATGTGAAATAACAGGAAGACCTCATGGAGTTTATAGAAAACTTAAAATTTCGAGAATCGCATTACGTGAACTCGCATCCAGTGGTAAAATTCCTGGCATGACTAAATCTAGTTGGTAGATAGAAAGGATATATATGGCATTAGCAGATCCAATTGGCGACATGATAACGAGAATAAGAAACGCTCAAATGAGATTGTTGAGTGAAGTAGTGATACCAAGTTCTAAATTTAGAGCAAAAATTTTGGATGTTCTTAAACAAGAAGGTTATATTTCAAATTATAAAGTTATGATTGATAAGAAAAATAGAGGAAATTTATTTGTAAATCTTAAATACAGCAATGGAATGCCAGTTATAAAAGAAATTAAGAGAGTATCTAAACCAGGCAGAAGAATTTATGCTAGAGCTGACAGTATTCCAAAAATTCAAAATGGGCTTGGTTTAGCAATAGTGTCCACGTCAAAGGGAATAATGACAGATAACGACGCAAGAAATCAAAATGTAGGAGGAGAAATAATCTGTAGAGTATTCTAATATATTATGTCTAAACTTGGAAAAAAACCTATTCAAATACCCAAAGACACTAAAGTAAAAGTCGAAACAGGAAAGTTGACTCTAACTGGACCTAAGGGATCAAAGGAATTAACTATAAATGATAAAATGTTTTCAGCGTCATTATCTGATAACAATAACCTGCTTATAAAATTAAATAAAAAAAACGAATCTTCAAATATGTTATGGGGAACAACTAGAAGTTTGATTAATAGTGCGGTTTTAGGAGTTAGTGTGGGTCATGAAAAAACACTTGAATTAAGTGGAGTCGGTTTTAGAGCTATGCTTAAAGGTGATATTTTAAATCTCCAGCTTGGGTTTAGTCATGATACATCGTATTCAATACCAAAAGGAGTTAAAATTACAGTCGAAAAAAACACCACAATAAAAATTGTTGGCACGGATAAGGAATTGGTTGGAAAAGTTGCTTCAGAAATTAAAATGTTAAAACCTGTAGAACCATATAAGGCCAAGGGAATAAAGGAAAAAGGTCAGTATGTTTTAAGAAAAGAAGGGAAGAAAAAATAAATGAAAAGAAATTCAGGCCAAAAAAGATCTTTAAGAGTTAGAAAAAAACTTAAAAAAGTGAACACAGAAAGATTTAGACTATCGATACATAAATCGTCAAAAAATATATCAGCTCAAATTATCGATGACAAATCTAATAAGACGTTGGTTGCCGCAACATCACTTAAAGATAAGCCTAATACTAAAATTAAAAAAATAGATTTATCTGTTTATGTTGCAGACAAACTTGCTAAAAAAGCATTAGACAAAAAAATTAACAAAGTTTACTTTGATAGAGGTAAATACAAATATCATGGTAGAATAAAGATATTTGCTGAAACTTTACGAAAAAATGGTCTAAATTTTTAATAAATTATGAATAACATTGAATTTAAAGATAAGTTAGTTTCTATAAACAGAATAACCAAGGTTGTTAAGGGTGGTAGAAGATTTGCTTTTGCTGCTCTTGTAGTTGTCGGAAACCAAGCAGGGTCTATTGGCGTAGGTCATGGAAAAGCGAAACAAGTTCCGGATGCAATTAAAAAAGCAACAGAAACTGCAAAAAAAAAATTATTTAAAGTATCTTTGCGTGAAGAAAGAACTCTCCATCATGATGTCCTAGGCAAAGATGGCGCTGGTAAAGTATTACTGAGATCAGCTCCTTCAGGAACCGGTATTATTGCCGGCGGAGCAATTAGGGCAGCTTGTGAAGTAGTTGGTATAAAAGATATAGTGGCAAAATCGTTAGGATCATCAAATCCAATGAACGTTTTAAGAGCTTGTATTAAAGGTTTAAAAAGTCAAAAATCGCCGAAATCTATAGCAAATGATAGAGGTCAGAAAATTTCTGACATAACAAAAAAAAGAAATTAAAAGTGATAAAATGAAATTAAATTCTTTAAATATAAAAATAACAAAACCCAAAAAAAGGTTAGGTAGAGGCATCGGCTCATCAAAAGGTAAAACATGTGGAAGAGGGCACAAAGGGCAAAAATCAAGATCTGGTGTAGCAATAAAAAGTTTTGAAGGAGGTCAGATGCCTTTGTACAGAAGATTACCTAAAAGAGGTTTTAAAAGCTTTAAAAACAATAAAATTGCTTATATAAATTTATCAAAAATCCAAGAAATATTTAAAAATAAAAAAAATATTCCTAATAATAAATTAAATTTATCATCTTTGATTAAATCAAAATTAATTAACAAAAAATATAAAAAGCTAAAATTGCTAGGCTCAGGTGATGTAAAAGAAAAATTCGATATTGAAGTTAATTTTGTATCAAGTTCAGCAAAAGAAAAAATAGAAAAAGCAGGCGGCAAAATTACCTTAATTAAATAGATGGAAAACAAAGATTCAGCATCAGGTTTTTTTTCTAAGAGTAACGATTTAAGAAATAGGATTCTATTTACAATTTTAATTCTTTGTGTTTATAGACTAGGCACTTATATTCCTTTACCAGGAATTGATGCACAAGCACTTCAAAACGTGATGGAAACAAAGCAAACAGGCCTTTTAGGAATGTTCAATGTGTTTTCTGGTGGTGCCATAAATAGAATGGCAATATTTGCGCTGGGTATAATGCCCTATATATCATCATCTATTATAGTTCAGTTATTAACTGGTGTTTCTGAATATTTTAAAAATTTAAAGAGTCAAGGTGAAGTTGGTAGAAAAAAAATCACACAGTACACACGTTATGGAACAGTTCTACTAGCTACCATTCAAGGATATGGAGTAGCTGTAGGACTTGAAAGCTCTACCAATGTTGTTATTGAGCCAGGTTTATTTTTTAGAATTACAACAGTAATAACTTTAGTTGCGGGCACTGTTTTTTTAATGTGGCTTGGAGAACAAATTACACAAAGAGGAATAGGTAATGGAATATCACTAATTATCTTTTCGGGAATTGTGGCCGAAATACCAAGAGCTCTAGCTTCAACATTTGAGCTTGGAAGAACAGGAGCATTGTCTGCTTCAACAATATTATTTATTTTTTTATTATTAATAGGAACTGTAGCTTTTATAGTTTTTATAGAAAGAGCAATGAGAAAAATTCTAATAAACTATCCAAAAAGGCAAATGGGGCAAAAAGTTTATGGAGGCGAATCCTCACACCTTCCACTAAAAATAAACACCGCAGGTGTTATACCGGCAATTTTTGCTTCTGCTTTATTATTAATGCCTGTTACTTTTTCAAATTTTACTTTATCGGATTCAGAGTTTCTTTTAAATATATCTTCGATGTTTTCTCAAGGTAAACCCCTATATATGCTTTTGTATGCTTCTGGAATAATCTTTTTCTCATTTTTTTACACTTCAATAGTATTTAATCCAAAAGAAACTGCAGAAAATTTGAGAAAACACGGCGGTTATATTCCCGGCATTAGACCTGGTGAAAGCACAGCATATTTCATAGAAGAGATTTTAACAAGGTTAACAACAATAGGAGCTTTATATTTAACCTTAGTTTGTTTAATGCCAGAATTTCTTATTTCTAAATACCCAATACCTTTTTATTTAGGAGGAACATCCGTTCTTATCGTGGTAGTTGTTGCGATGGATACAGTTTCTCAAATACAAACAAGAATGATGAGTCAACAATACGAATCTTTAATTAAAAAAACAAAATTCGGAAGATAAACAAGTGAATATAGTTTTGTTTGGACCACCAGCGGCAGGTAAAGGAACTCAATCTGAAAAATTAGCTAAAGAATTAAATAATTTTAAAATATCCACAGGGGATTTATTGAGATCTGAAGTTAAAAAAAACAGTTCTTTAGGAAAAAAAATTAAAGTTTTAATTGATAAAGGCGAACTTGTTCCTGATAGTATCATAAATAGCGTCGTAGAAAATTTACTAGCAGATAAAAAATATTTTAATAAGATGATATTTGATGGTTATCCAAGAAATTTAAATCAAGCAAAACATCTTGATGTTACTATCAAAAAACACAAACAAAAAATAACTTGCGTTTTTAGTTTGACAGTTAATCTAGATACAATCATTAAGAGAATTACAGGAAGACAAGTTTGTTCAAATTGTAAATTGACTTTCAATAAGTTTTTTAATCCTTCTACTTTAGATAATCATAAATGCGACTCCAAGTTTTTAGAAAAGAGAGTTGACGATACAGAAGATACCGTTAAAAGTAGATACGATACTTATTCAAAGGAAACCGCTCCAATTATTGAATATTACAAAAATCAAAAAATATTATACGAAATTAACGGTATGGGCGATATTTCTATGATATATAAGGAAATACATCACATAATTAGTTCTTTGCACACTTGACTTTATAACATGTATTTATATAAATAGCGTTTTTAGATCGGAAATTTCAATATACTTATGGCACGAATAGCTGGCGTAAACATTCCTCAAAATAAACTTGTGCATGTTGCACTTACATACATTCATGGCATAGGAAAAAAATTTTCTCATGATATTTGTACTAAACTGAATATCCCAAAAAACAAAAGGGCTAACGCACTAACAGATGATGAAGTTCTTAAAATAAGAGAATTTATTGATGAAAACTACAAAGTAGAAGGAGATTTAAGAAGAGAAGTTTCATTGAATATAAAAAGGTTGGTAGATTTAGCTACCTACAGAGGATCTAGACATAAAAAAAAATTGCCCGTTAGAGGTCAAAGAACACATTGCAATGCAAGAACAAGAAAAGGAAAAGCTATAGCTATAGCCGGAAAAAAATTAACACCATTAAAAAAATAAAATTATGGATAAAAAAAAAGATAAAAAAGTTGATATGCAAGTTGAAAAAATAGAAAAAATTTCAAAAATTAAAAAGCCAAAAAAAAAAATTAAAAAAAATATTACAACAGGAATAGCTTCAGTTTTTGCAACTTTTAACAATACTATAGTAACAATATCTGATGAAAGTGGTAATGTTATTGCTTGGTCTTCAGCTGGATCAAAAGGTTTTAAAGGTTCAAGAAAATCTACACCGTATGCAGCACAAATTGCAGCTGACCATGCAGCCAGCAAAGCACAAGAACATGGATTAAAAACTTTGTCTGTTAAAATTAAGGGTCCCGGATCTGGCAGAGAAACTGCGTTAAGAGCATTGCAAGCAAGAGGATTCAAAATCCTTTCAATAAAAGATACTACAGCAATGCCTCATAATGGATCTAGACCTCCAAAAAAGAGAAGGGTATAAAAAATGGAAAATACATTAGTTGACAAAAATTGGAAATCTTTAATTAAACCAAATAAGTTAAACATAAAAAGCAATGATGACAAATCATTGGCTACAGTTATAGCTGAGCCATTAGAAAAAGGATATGCTCTTACAATAGGAAATTCACTTAGAAGAATTTTAATGTCTTCGATTCAAGGGTCAGCAATTACTGCTATACAAATTGACGGTGTTCTGCACGAATTCACATCAATTAAAGGAGTTCGAGAAGATGTAACAGATATAGTTTTAAATCTTAAAACTTTATCTCTTAAGGTAATGTCTGATGGTCCTAAAAAATTAATTTTAGATGCAAAAGGCCCGGGTGTAGTAAAAGCTAAAGATATTCAACCTAACTCTGAAGTTACAATTTTAAATCCAGATTTAATTATTTGTCATTTAGATGAAAATACTAAATTTCATATGGAATTAACCGCAAACACAGGAAAAGGATATAGTCCTTCAGAAAAAAACAAGACAGACAATGCTCCACTAGGTTTGATAAATATAGATGCTCTTTTCAGTCCAGTTAAAAAGGTTTCGTACACGGTTGAAAATGCCAGAGAAGGTAAATCTTTAGACTATGACAAACTTATAATGAATGTTGAGACAGATGGATCAATAGCTGCTGAAGATGCCGTAGCGTATGCAGCAAGAATATTCCAGGATCAATTATCCTTATTTGTAAATTTTGATGATCCGAAAGAAATAGAACAAAAAAGTAAAGTGGTTGAACCTGAATTTAACAAAAATTTACTTAAAAAAGTAGATGAGCTTGAATTGTCGGTAAGATCAATGAATTGTTTAAAAAATGACAACATTATTTATATTGGTGATCTAGTTCAAAAAACTGAACCAGAAATGTTAAGGACGCCAAATTTTGGAAGAAAATCTCTAAACGAAATTAAAGAGGTTTTAAATTCTATGTCACTTTATCTTGGTATGGAAATTCCAAATTGGCCACCTGATAATATTTCTGAACTTTCAAAAAAACTTGAAGAAAATATATAAAAATGAGACATAAAATAGGTTATAGAAGTTTAAACAGAACATCGGAACATAGAAAAGCATTGTTTAAAAACATGTTAAATTCTCTTATCAAATATGAGCAAATTACAACTACATTACCTAAGGCAAAAGAATTAAAACCAAAAATAGATAAAGTAATAACACTTGGTAAAAAAAACAACCTACATTCAAAAAAAGCACTATTTTCTAAATTGCAAGACAAATCATCTGTTACCAAAATTACAAAAACGCTTTCTCAGAGATATGGAAAAAGAAATGGCGGATATAGTAGAGTTATTAGAGCTGGTTTCAGACATGGTGATTTTGCGCCTATGGCGGTGATTGAGTTAGTTGACAGAAATGTTGAAGCCAAAAAAGTAGACTTAAAGAAAAAGACCGAAGAAAAACCCAAAATTGCACCTGAAAAAAAACCAAAAGATTCAGGAGTTAAAACAAAAGCAAAAAAATAATTTATTTTTTTATATCGTAATATGTTATTTGTATTACGTATAGTATTTTTATGTTCATAAATAAAAATTTTTTAGTTGAAGAAAGTTATATAAACGTACGTTTGGATCGTTGGTTTAAAAAAATAGTATCTGATGTTCCTCAATCTTTAATTGAAAAGTTTTTACGAACAGGAAATATTAAAGTAAATAAAAAGAAAAAGAAAAGCTCATATAAAGTGCAAATTGGTGACCAAATAAACATAACCAATTTATATCTCGACCCCACAAAGCATAAAAAGAAAAAATATGTATATAAAGTATCAAAAAAAGACTTGATAAAAACTTCATCTATTTTTATTGAAAATAATGAAAATTTTGTTGTTATAAATAAACCATCTGGGATTCCGGTCCAATCTGGCACCAAGTCTAAAAAAAATATTATTGATATTTTAAAAGAAACTAAAGAGTTTGATGGTTTTAGTCCATATACAGTTCATAGGATTGACAAGGAGACAACTGGCGTACTTATTGTTGCAAAAAATAGAAAATATGCTCAGTTATTTACAACACTTTTTCGTATTAGAAAAATTAACAAAACATACTTATGCATTGTAACCGGAGAAATGGATTTGTCTAAAGGCACCTTAAGAGATAAACTGTTTCATTACGAAGGAAAAAAAAAAATTATTACTGAGGCTGTCGCAAATTATCAAGTTTTAGATTCTAAAAATAATTGTTCTTTACTTAAGATCAACCCTATTACAGGAAGAAAACATCAAATAAGAAAACAACTTTTGATGCGTGGTAATCCTATTATTGGTGACAGCAAATACAATATGAATAAAACTTTCCAATCCAAAAAAAACTTACTGATGCTGCATGCACACAAAATTAATTTTTCAATTGAAAATATTAGTTATAAATTCCAGGCAGATTTACCTGATGCTTTTAGAGAATTTGTCAAAAAAAAGTATCTAAAAATTTATTAATTATAATTTCATTTATATTATTATAGTTTTTTACACCTAACTTTTTTAAACTTGTAATACCTTTATCCTTTATTCCGCATGGAATTATTGCGTTATATTTTGACAAATCATTTGAAATATTTAAAGAAAAACCATGATAAGCAATCCATTTTTTAACTCTTACACCTATAGCAGCAATTTTTTTTATTTTTTTTTCATCTTCAACCCATATACCGATATTTTTTTTGTCGGCGAAAGCCTTAATATTAATTTCTTTAAGAATTTCAATAATACAATTTTCAATTTTGTTAATTAGCTTTTTTATATTTTTTTCTCTTTTGTTCAAATCAATCACGAAATAAACTACTTTTTGACCAGGTGAATGAATTGTATGTTTTCCACCTCTATTTGTTTTTATTACTACTAAACTTTTGTCTAATAAATCAATTTCTGTGGAACTAGTTCCCGCAGTACACACAGTGTTATGTTCTAAAATCCACAACAACTCATTCTTTTTTCCAGATATAACATCATTAACTCTCGCATCGAGAATTTTCATAGATTCTGTATATTCTACTGGTTTTACGCTATTTTTAACTTCAATATTCATTTTAAGTTTGTGGTTTTAAACAAAATCAACTAAACAGTCACGAAATTAGAAAAAAATTATATTTATGAGTTTAACAAAAGACACAAAAGATAAAAAAGTAAATTTTGAGTTTAACAAGGAATTTATTGGCGTATTTAATAAGAAAATTAAAGATAATGATACTCAATTTATTAACAAAACATTAAAAGAGCTACACCCAGCAGATTCCGCAGATATAATTGAAAACCTCCTAAATGATACTAGAGCAAAACTTATTGAACTAGAGGGTTTTAGTTTAGATCCCGAAATTTTTATTGAGTTAAACGAATCTATACAGACTGAAGTTTTTTTGCTTCTATCATCAGAATCAATTGCAAATATTTTAAAGCGTCTAGAATCCGACAATGCACTAAAAATTATAGAAAACTTAGATGAAAAAAAGAAAAATATTGTTCTAAATAAATTGCCACCAAAAGACAGATTTTTACTGGAAGAAGGATTAAGTTTTCCAGAAGATTCTGCGGCAAGAATAATGCAACGGGAATTTACCGCTATCCCAAGTAATTGGTCTGTTGGTCAAACTATAGATTACCTAAGAGAAAACAAAGATCTTCCAGATGAATTTTGGGAAATATTTATAGTAGATAATAATTTTAAACCCATTGGTACAGTTCCTTCATCGAAAGTTTTAAGAACCTCAAGAGAATCTAAAATGAATTCTATTATGACTGAAATGCAAGTTTTAATACCAGTTAACATGGATAAAGAAGAAGTTGGTCACGTATTTGAAAATTACAACTTAGTTTCAGCAGGTGTTGTTGATAAAAATAATAAATTAGTTGGAATGATAACCGGAGATGATGTTTTTACAGTGTTAAAAGAAGAAGCAGAAGAGGATGTTCTCAGGTTGGCTGGTGTTGGAGACGAGGAAATTACTGATAGTATTTTACAAAAAACAAAAAGAAGATTTAATTGGTTATTACTAAATTTATTTACGGCTTTACTTGCGACTTGGGTAATAAGTAAATTTGGAGCTTCAATTCAGCAAATGGTGGCATTAGCTTTTTTAATGCCAATCGTTGCCTCAATGGGGGGCAACGCAGGCATGCAAACACTTGCTGTTACTATTAGAGCTTTGGCAAGCAAAGAATTATCTTCTGGAAATATAAATAAAGTAATTACGAAAGAATTTGTAATTGGTGTTCTAAATGGAATTATTTTTGCCTTAATAACTGGCGCAATAGTTCAAGTTTGGTTTAAAGAATTTAATTTGTCGATTCTTATAGCAGTTTCAATGATATTAAATATGATTGTTGCTGGACTTTTTGGGATATTAATACCAGTGACATTAAAAAAATTTAACGTTGATCCTGCAATTGCATCAAGTGTTTTTGTCACTACTATTACAGATGTGATAGGTTTTTTATCATTTCTTGGTATTGGTGCGTATTTTTTTTATGGTTAAATATTATCAATTAATCTTATTTTATTTAAGTAAAAAGCAATAAAAACCTTAAAGTTATTTTTTCTTTTATAAGGTTTAATTATTTTATTTATATCTAAAATCTTAATATAATCTATTTTTGTGATACCTAATTTCAAAATTTTTTTTTTGATATTTATGTTATTTAGTTTACCGTTAATTAAATTATTTTTATTTTTTTTAATTAATTTATAAACTTTTGATGCTTTAATTTTTTGTTTAGAAGTAAGTAGTAAGTTTCTTGACGAAATCGCGATGCCACTGTTTTCCCTTACAGTTTCACAACCCACCACATGTATTTTTGAATATTTTTTACTAATATAAGATTCTAAAATTTTTAATTGTTGCATATCCTTTTTTCCAAAATAAATTCTTTTTGGGTTGATAATTTTTATAAATCTTTCAACAACATCAACAACAGCCTCGAAATGACCCGGTCTATTTTTACCGCAAAGTTTTTTGGAAAATGAGCTTATTTTTATTTTTTTGTTTGTTCCACTAGGGTATATTTGATTAAACTTGGGTAAAAACAAATAATCTACCTTTAGTTTTTTTAACAATAATATATCCTTACCTAATAATCTTGGGTAATTTGTGTAATCACTTTTTCTGTTGAATTGCGGTTTATTTACAAATATTGAGACCACCGATTTATTGCATTGTCTAATACTTTTTTTAATTAGAGACACATGTCCTAAATGCAATGCACCCATAGTAGGCACAAAACCCAATTTTTTTTCATTTTGTATCAAATCAGCCAATACTTTTTTATCAAAAATTATTTTCATTTGTAAATTTTAAATATTATATGTAAAAGTAAGCAATGATTAAACAGGCTATTATACCCTTAGCAGGATTGGGCACAAGATTATTGCCTTTAACAAGTGTCATGCCAAAAGAGCTCTTACCGATTAACGGTAAACCAGGTCTTGAATATATATTAGACGAATGTTTTGACGCAGGTATTAAAGAAATTATTTTTATTATTTCAAGAAGAAAAAAAATGATTAAAAAATATTTTTATAATGATGCTTTGTTTAAAAAAATTATAAAGGAAAAGAAAAATAATAAAAAAATTAAATTAGAATACTCAAAAATTTTAAAATTTAGAAAAAAGATAAAATTTGTTTACCAAAATTCACCACGTGGAACTGGCGATGCGGTTCTTAAGTGTAAAAATTTGATTAAGTCTAAATATTTTTTAATGTTGCTGCCGGATGATTTAATCATGAAAGTTAATTGCTCAAAATCAATGATTAAATTGCATAAAAAACACAAGTCATCAGTTATAGCCTCAAAGAAAGTTAAAAAAAATGATGTTTCAAGATGGGGTATTTTTAAAACCAAAAAAATTGATAAAAAAAATTTTATTATTCGTGATGTGATAGAAAAACCAACTAGAAAAACAGCGCCATCAAATTACGCAGTTATTGGCCGTTATATTTTATCTTCAAAAATATTTAAAGTTCTTCAAAAACAAAAAAAAGGTAAAAATAATGAAATTCATATTACGGATTCAATTAGAAACTTGATTTTAAATAATAATAAATTTATCGGACATATTTTTGCAGGAAAATATTTAGATTGTGGTACTATGGAAGGATACATTCATTCTAGTTTAAAAATTTCGAAATTTAAAATATGAAACTTTGTATGATAGGCACTGGATATGTTGGGTTAGTAAGTGGAGCCTGCTTTGCTGATCTTGGAAATATTGTTTGGTGCGTAGATAAAGATAAAAAGAAAATAGATAACCTAAATAAAAAAAAAATTCCAATATATGAACCAGGACTTGAGGAATTAGTTACCAAAAATTTTTTAGCTGGAAGATTAAAATTTACATCAAACTTGAGTCTTGCGGTAAAAAATTCTGACATTATTTTTATTTGTGTTGGAACACCTACCACTAAAAATAAATCTTCAGCTGACCTTCATTATGTATTTAAAGCAGCAAAAGAAATTAGTAAATACATTAACAAATTTAAAATTATAGTCACTAAATCAACAGTACCTGTTACCACAGGTGACAAAATAGAGAAGATTATTTTAAAAAAAAAATCACGAAAATTTTTTGAAATTGTTTCAAATCCAGAGTTTTTACGTGAAGGCGAAGCCATAAGAGATTTTAGATTTCCTGATAGAATTGTTATTGGGACAAATAATACTAAAGTTAAAAAAAAGCTCCAATCTCTTTATGAACCGTTAATTAAAAAAGGTGCTAAGTTTTTTTCAACAAATAGAAGAGGTGCTGAGTTAATAAAATATGCTTCAAATGCATTTTTAGCCACTAAAATTTCATATATTAACGAGTTAGCAAATTTATGTGAAAAAACGGATGTTAATATTGAAGATGTTTCATTAGGAGTGGGGTTGGATCAGAGAATTGGTAGTCGTTTCTTAAGACCGGGCCCAGCTTATGGAGGATCATGTTTTCCTAAAGATACTAAAGCAATAACAGTCACGGGTGATTTATATAAAACTAATTTATCAATCATAAAATCTGTAATTAAATCTAATGAAAAACGAAAATTATTGTTAACCAAGAGGATAAAAAAAATATTATCAAATAAAATCAAAGGTAAAAAAATTGCATTTCTTGGTGTTACTTTTAAAGCAAATACAGATGATATGAGACAATCTACTAGTTTAACAATGATACCTTTTCTTAATAAAAATGGAGCAAAAATTAATTACTATGATCCATCAGGAAAAAAAAATTTTTTCTCCAAACTTAAAAATGTTTTTTATTGCAAAAACATTCATGAAACATGCGCAGGGGTAGATTTAGTTATAATTCACACGGAATGGGAAGAATTTAAAGCCCTAGATTTTAAAAAGTTATCTAAAAAAAAGAAGTTTAAAATTTATGATATGAGAAACCTTTATTCTCCAAATTTAATGAAAAAATTAGGTTTTTCTTATTTTTCAATAGGAAGATAATTTATTTTATTTCAAATATTGCTTCTATTTCAACTGCAGCGCCTAGTGGAAGCGAGTTGGCACTTACCGCTGCTCTAGAGTGTTTACCAGAATCTCCAAATATATGTGACAATGCTTCCGAAGCGGGATTAATTACTTTCGGTTGATCAGTAAAATTATCTGTTGAATTTACATATCCTGTAATTTTAATACAATTTTTTACTTTACTTAAATCATCGTTAAGAGCTTTTTTTACTTGTGACAATATATTTATAACACAAAGTCTTGAAGCTTTTTGGCCGTCTTCAAGAGTTAGATCTTTCCCAATTTTACCCTTAATCAATTTTCCATCGTCGGAAATCGGGAGCTGTCCTGAAATAAAAAGGAAACTGTTACTTCTTTTATATGCGACGTAAGCACCAACAGGGTCAGGGGCTTTTGGTAAAACGATATTTAATTCTTTAAGTTTTTTTTCTATATTCATTTCTTTCTTTTACTTCTTTTTTTTGTTTTATCATACTCTTTTCTTTTTTCTATTAAAATCAAAGCATCATCCATGGTGATTTCTGTAGGATCTTTTTCCTCAGGAATAGTTGCATTTAATGATTTGTATTTAATATATGGTCCAAATTTACCTTTCATTACTCTTACTGGTTTTTTATCTTCAGGATGTTCACCCAGATGTTTAATTTCAGAAGAAGATATTCTGCCCGGTTTAGCTTCCGCAATCATTGTGACGGCTCTATTTAAACCAATTGTAAAAATATCCTCAGCAGTTTCTATTCGAGCTGATTTGTTTTCACATTTCAAATAAGGACCAAATCTTCCAGAATTTAAAGATATATCACTTCCATTATCGGGATGTTGTCCAAGAATTTTTGGTAAAGAGCAGAGGAATTTAGCTCTTTCTATATCAACCGAGTCTAAAGAGATTCCTTTTGGGATAGAAACATTTTTTAAATTTTTTTCTTCTATTTTCTTTTTAGATTTTGTTTTTTTATTTATATTTTCATTTTCCGAAAGTTCATATTGCAAATATGGACCAAACCTACCATTTTTTAATACTATCTCCTTTCCATTGTCATTCTGACCTAAAATTTTTGGCTCTGGCAATGCATTTTGTTCAGCAGCCTTTGATTTGGATAAAGGCCTTGTAAATTTACAATCAGGGTAATTTGAACAACCTATAAAAGCTCCACCTCTAAAACTATTTTTCAAACTCAATAATCCGGTATCACATAACTGGCATTTTCGATCTATTTTTCCATCCTTGGTTGTATTAAATATTAGCTCTCCAAGACTTTCATTTAATAGATCAAGAACTTCTCTTGTTCTTTTTTCTTTAACGGATTTTACGTTTTCATTAAAATCTTTCCAAAACTTTTCCAAAACACCTTTCCAATTTACTTTGCCAGAAGTGATTTCATCTAGTTGGTTTTCGAGATCCGCTGTGAAATTATAATCAACATATTTAGTAAAGAGTTTTTCTAGAAAAGCTGCTAGAAGTTTACCTCTGTCTGTAGGATGAAATCTTTTATTTAACAAATCAACATAATTTCTTGTAGAAAGAACAGAAATTATACTTGCATAAGTTGATGGTCTGCCAATACCTAACTCTTCAAGTTTTTTCACAAGACTAGCTTCTGAATATCTTGGTGGTGGTTCAGTAAAATGCTGTTCGTCAATTATTTTATCTATTTTAACTTTTTCACCATTATTTACTTCTGGTATAATTTTATTTGTTTCATCATCGTTTTCTAAATCCTTATATAGTTTAAGAAACCCATCAAATTTTAATACTGAACCCGATGCTCTAAAACTTATTTTTTTGTCATTGGATGTGATTATTATTGTTTTTCTATCAAATTCAGCACTTTGCATTTGTGAAGATAAAGCTCTATTCCAAATCAATTCATAAAGTTTGAATTGATCAGAGCTTACATATTTTTTAATAATAGAGGGAGCTCTTTTTATATCAGTTGGTCTGATAGCTTCATGTGCTTCCTGTGCATTTTTTGCTTTTTTTCCGCTATAGTTGTTTTGCTTTTCAGGTAAATAATTTTTACCAAATTCTGTTCCTATATAATCTCTAAATGTTGTAATAGCTTCTTCAGAAATTTGAGTTCCGTCAGTTCTCATATATGTAATCAAACCAACAGTTTCACCTTCTATATCAACACCTTGATACAATTTTTGAGCAATTTGCATGGTTCTTGAAGCTCCGAAACCACATTTACCAGAAGCTACTTGCTGGAGCGTTGATGTAGTAAAAGGTGCTAATGGATTTCTTTTAAAAACTTGTGATTTAACTTCAGACACAAAATATTCTTTACTGCCGATTGTCTTTGTTGCTTCACTAACCATTTTGTTGTTTGGAAATGAAAATTTTTCAATTTTATTTCCATTGTAAATGATTAATTTTGATGGAATTGATTTATTTTCTTCATTCGTAAAATTTAATCCGATTGTCCAATATTCTTTAGGTAAAAATTGTTCTATTTCATGTTCTCTTTCAGATATCAATCTCAAGGCAACCGATTGAACTCTCCCAGCTGATTTGGAGCCAGGTAATTTAGTCCAAAGGATAGGGGAGATGTTAAAACCAACGAGATAATCTAACGCTCTTCTTGCCATGTACGCATCAACAAGCTGAGGTTCAATATCTCTAGGGTTTTCAATTCCTTTTGTAACTGCTTTTTTCGTTATTTCATTAAAAACTACACGTTCTACTTTTTTGTCTTTGAGAAGTTTTTTTTCACTCAATACCTCTTTAACATGCCAAGCAATAGCTTCTCCTTCTCTATCAGGGTCGGTGGCTAATATAATTTTATTTGAGTCTGCGGCAGTATCAGTTATTTCTTTAAGATATTTTCTTGAAAAGTCATCTATCTCCCAAAGCATTTGAAAATTATTTTCTGGATCAACCGAACCATTTTTTGACGGAAGATCTCTTATATGTCCATAGCTAGCCAAAACTTTATAATCCTTACCAAGGTATTTATTTATAGTCTTTGCTTTAGCAGGGCTTTCTACGATTACTAAATTCATTTTATTACTAAACTTTAGTCTCAAAAATACTTTGTTTTGTCAAATTAAGGTTTAGGTGTAGTGAAAAAAGTGGCTCTATTTCTAGATTTTTATTTTAGTCTCAGTTTTGTTTTTGAGGTTAATAATATTTTTTCTATGTGTATATACAATTAAAATAAAAAAAGTAAAAAGTATAAATTTCAAATCAATGTCTGTGATGTTCTTTGAATCAAGTATACTTAAAGCTTCCTCCTTTATTAATGTAACGACAAAGACTGTTAAGCTAGAAAACAAAGAAGACAAAGAAGAATATTTAAATATTAAAAAAACTACAACCCAGGTGAATATAAAAAGTAAACTCAATTGCAACGACAAAGCAAATAATATACCAAGAAAAGTAGCAACACCTTTGCCGCCTTTGAATCTTAGCCAAACTGGAAAGACGTGTCCAATAAAAACTAATATACATGATAAATGAACTAATTCTGGAAAATATTCTTGAGTTATTATAATTGGAATATAACCTTTTAATCCATCTAGCAGTAGTGTTGATAGAGCAAGTATTTTTTTGCCAGTTCTTAAAACATTTGTTGCCCCGATATTACCAGAGCCAATTTTTCTAATGTCCTTACCACCAAAATATTTTGTTAAAATTAATCCAAATGGTATCGACCCACTAAAATATGAAAAAAAAAATACTAAAAATATATCTGACATAAATTAAAATCTTTCATAAGCAAGTTCACCTTTTACAAAAGTTTTTAATACTTGTCCTTGTAATTTCCTATTCTCAATAGGTGTGTTTTTAGATTTAGAATTAAGTTTGTTTTTATCGACTATCCATGGTTTGCTGGGGTCAAAAATACATAAATCAGCTTCATTTCCCTTATCAAGAGTACCTTTATTTATCTCGAGTATTTTAGCGGGATTACATGTCATTGAAGCTATTAAATTATTTAGTTTTATTGATTTGTTATGAAATAATTCCAAAGCTAATGATAGTAAAGTTTCTACTCCAGTGGCACCAGTAGCAGCTTGAGAAAATGTTAATCTTTTTGATTCTTCATCTTCCGGTTTGTGATCTGATACTATGACATCTATTGTCCCATCATTTACCGCCTTTACTAAACTGCTTCTATCGCTTTCGGTTCTTAAAGGAGGTGAGAGTTTTAAAAAAGTTCTAAAATCACCTATGTCATTCTCATTAAGAGACAAATTGTTAATTGATACTCCTGTAGAAAAAATTTTACCATCATTTTTTGCTTTTTTGATTACCTCTATTGTTTTTGCTGAGGATATTTGGGAAATATGATACCTGCATGAATATTCAGCAAGAAAAGATAAATCTCTTTCAACTATAATTTTTTCCGCCAAAAAAGGAATTCCTTTCAACCCAAGCCTTGTGGATATTTCTCCTTCATTTATTAACCCACCTTTAGCCAAAATATTATCCTCAGCATGTTGCATTACTAAAGATCCAGATTGACTGGCAAAATTCATTATTCTTGTCATAACCTGAGGATCTTGAATAGTTTTAACTCCATCTGTAAAAGCAACAATGCCTTTTCTTTTAAGTAAACCAAACTCGGTCATTTGTTTTCCTTCAGCATTTTTAGTTAAACTTGCAGACGGAAAAATGTTTATTTTTGATTTGTCTCTTCCTCTCCTTTTTAGAAAATCTACCATGGATACATTATCAATTACCGGAAGAGTGTTTGGCATAGATACTACAGAAGTAACACCACCTGATAATGCGGCATTACTTAATGTTCTGAAATTTTCTTTATATTCAAATCCTGGTTCACCAACAAAAACTCTCATATCAACAATTCCAGGAATTAAAATTTGTTTTTTTAAATCAATTTTTTCAGCAGAAGAGGGTAAATTGCCATTAGACACCTTTTTTCCAACAGCCTTAATTAATCCTTTTGAGTCAATGATTAAACCACCAATTTCATCAATGTTATTTTTTGGATCGATCAATCTTGCATTTATTAAATATTTTTCTTTCATATTTATTTTTTACAATAAATTTTTAAACAAGCCATTCTAACAGCTACCCCAAGTTCAACTTGTTCTTTTATTACACTTCTATTAATGTCATCAGCTAAATTTGTGTCTATCTCAACACCACGATTCATTGGACCCGGATGCATAATCAAAGCATCTTTCTTTGCAACTTTTAATTTATCTGGTGTTAAACCGAAATATTCGTAATATTCTCTAGCTGACGGCAAAAAAGATCCTTGCATTCTTTCGTTTTGCAGTCTTAGCATCATTACGATGTCACATTTATCTAAGCCTTTTTTCATATCTGTATAGGATTTAACACCTAAACGTTCTATTGAATGAGGTAATAATGTTTTAGGAGCAACAACATTAACTTCAGCGCCAAGCATATTCATTAAATAAATATTTGATCTAGCAACTCTAGAATGAAGTATGTCACCACAGATAGCTATTTTTAATCCTTCAATTTTATTTTTTCTATTTATTATAGTTAAGGCATCTAATAATGCTTGTGTTGGATGTTCCCTTCTTCCATCGCCTGCATTAATAACTGAACAATTTACTTTTTGAGATAATAAATTTGGTGCACCAGAGTCTTGATGTCGTATTACAATAATATCCGGATGCATTGCATTTAATGTCATCGCGGTATCAATTAAAGTTTCACCTTTTTTAATTGCGGAGTTAACTATATTCATCGACATTACGTCAGCGCCAAGTCTTTTTCCCGCAAGCTCAAACGAGCTTTGAGTTCTTGTTGAAGGTTCGAAAAATAAATTAATTTGAGTTTTTCCTCTCAGTATGTCTATTTTTTTTGAGGAACTTTTGTTTAATGTTATAAAAGTTTTAGCTTGGTCCAGTATGTTTTTGACTTCTGAAAAAGAAAGATCTTGAATACCTAGAAGGTGATTTTGTTTATATTTAACAGCTTTAAGCTTTTTAATTACAGCCATTAAAATCAACTCTATAGCTCTTTACAGGTAACTATGCAAGCATTTTAATTAGTTTGTTAAATAATCAATAGCTCCTTGAAGTATAAAAGCAGCTGCATTCTTATCTAGATTTTTAACTCTGTTAGTAACATTTGTGCCTAAATCTTTGCTTATTTTAAAGCTTCCTTCTGAAGAAAGGCGCTCATCCCACATTGTGATAGGTACAGTAACATTTTTTGATAAGCTTTTTGCAAAATCTAAAGCAGATTGTGCTGATTTACCCAAAGTACCATCCATGTTAATAGGATTACCAATTACTATCCCTTTTATATGGTTTTCTTTAATAATTTCAGAAATTTCTGTTATGATTTTTTTAGATTTACTTTTTTGAACAACTTTTAAAGGAGTAGCTACAACTTTGTTTTCATCACATATGGCTAGACCTATATTTTTAGCACCAGGATCAATTCCCAATAATCTAGATTTATTTCCAATGTTTTTCTTAAATTCTTCAATACCGAGTATATTGTATGTTTTCATCTTAAATGCTATTTTCCATACTTATTTGCCAATAACCTCAAATGTCAATAGATAAAGATACAGTAAAACACATATCAAAATTAGCTAGAATTTCATTGAATGAAAAGAAAATCGGTAGCTTATCGAAAGATCTAACATCAATAATGAAATTTATTGAAAAATTAGATGAATTAAATACAGATAAAACAAAGCCTCTTACATCAATAATAAATGCCTCGTTAAAATCTAGAACAGATGAAGTGAAAGAAGAAAAAATAAGAAACCAAATTTTAAAAAATTCACCAGAGAAAAACGAAGAATTTTTTGTAGTACCTAAGGTGATTGAATAAACATGTCAAATATTTCTGAATTAAGTCTAACAAAAATTGTCGATGGAATTAAAAAAAAAGAATTTTCTTCCGAAGAAGTTACAAATTCTTTTATTAAAAATTCACAACAATCTAAAAAATTAAACACTTATATTACTGAATGTTTTGACGATGCTCTAAAAGCAGCAAAAAATTTTGATAAAGGAAAAAATAACAAAGGTTTATTATCTGGCGTTCCTCTTGCTGTGAAGGACATGTTTTGTACAAAAAATGTTAAAACTACAGCTGGAAGCAAAATGTTGAATAATTTTGTTCCTACATACGAGTCTACAGTTACTCATAACCTATGGTCTCAAGGAGCTTTCCTGTTAGGTAAATTAAATTGCGATGAGTTCGCTATGGGATCATCTAATGAAACAAGTTTTTTTGGAAATGTTTCTAACCCATACAACAAAGAATTAGTACCTGGGGGATCTTCAGGTGGATCTGCTTCTGCACTAGCAGCTGACCTTACGCCAGCAACAATAGGAACCGATACAGGTGGATCTATTAGACAACCAGCATCTTTTACTGGAACAGTTGGATTGAAACCTACTTACGGAAGATGTTCTAGATGGGGTATCGTAGCTTTTGCTTCATCTTTAGATCAAGCTGGACCA